>OIEQ01000067.1_pt1 | contig 99957 bp, 106 predicted proteins | sample 1581841 | NCBI WGS metagenome assembly OIEQ01 (sample SAMN03281020, study PRJEB24777) | human gut metagenome | isolation source: fecal sample PR170 from 1 month old male Malay infant, vaginal delivered... | place: Singapore | collected 2005-12-29
CAGCAGTGAAACCCTGATTCGTGAAGCGCTGCGCGCTGCATTGTGAGGTAAAGGATGATTGAAGCAGACCGCCTGGTATCGGCAGGCACCCTTCAGGCAGAAGACGTGGTGGATCGTGCGATCCGCCCGAAGCTGCTTGATGAGTATATCGGCCAGCCGCAGGTACGTTCCCAGATGGAGATTTTCATCCAGGCGGCAAAGCTGCGCGGCGATGCGCTCGATCACCTGCTAATTTTTGGCCCGCCAGGGTTGGGGAAAACCACGCTGGCGAATATCGTTGCCAATGAAATGGGCGTCAACTTGCGCACGACCTCCGGCCCGGTGCTGGAGAAAGCCGGCGATCTGGCGGCAATGCTGACCAACCTTGAACCGCATGACGTACTGTTTATCGATGAAATCCACCGTCTGTCTCCGGTGGTAGAGGAAGTCCTCTATCCGGCAATGGAAGATTACCAGCTGGATATCATGATTGGTGAAGGCCCGGCTGCGCGCTCCATCAAGATCGATCTGCCGCCGTTTACCCTGATTGGCGCAACGACCCGTGCCGGATCGTTGACCTCTCCACTGCGCGACCGCTTCGGTATCGTGCAGCGTCTGGAGTTTTATCAGGTGCCGGACCTGCAGCATATTGTCGGTCGTAGCGCGCGCTATATGGGGCTGGAGATGAGCGAAGAGGGCGCTTTTGAAGTGGCGAAGCGTTCGCGCGGTACGCCGCGTATTGCCAACCGCCTGCTGCGTCGCGTGCGCGACTTTGCCGAAGTGAAGCACGATGGCACCATTTCGGCAGAGATTGCCGCCCAGGCGCTGGATATGCTTAACGTCGATGCCGAAGGCTTTGACTATATGGACCGCAAGCTGCTGCTGGCGGTGCTGGATAAATTCTTTGGCGGCCCGGTCGGGCTGGATAACCTGGCGGCGGCGATCGGTGAAGAGCGTGAAACTATCGAGGATGTTCTGGAGCCGTATTTGATCCAGCAGGGATTCTTACAGCGTACGCCGCGTGGTCGTATGGCGACGGTGCGGGCGTGGAATCATTTCGGCATTACGCCACCGTCAATGCCGTAATGATGAGCAGGCGGGATGTTAAATTTCGCCTGCGACGCTGACCGATTAGTTACCTCATCTGATTTATCATCCATATTATTTTGGATAAATTTATCCTACCTATCATTTTAGATAATTCGCTTATTCCCTCTATGATGAATTTATAGCGATATCCATGCTATGAATAAATTTCATCATCACATCAGGAATAACAAAATGAAAACAATGACGGCTCTGACTATTGCCGCTCTGACTATGGCGGCTTTGTCTGGCGCCGCGAATGCCGCTATTTCCGGAACCCAAACATGGAAAATGGTGGATAATAAACTTGAAAATACCAGTAACGGACGAAAATTATGTATGACTGGCATTGCTTACCAGCAGGCGGTGATGGAGCCATGTGGTTCTAATCCAGAATTGCAGAATATTCGTGAGCTCAATTTCGCTATGAATGGGATGCTGATGCTGGAAACATATCCAGAATATGCCTTCGCACCAGCAAGCGGCAAAGTTTATATACGCGAATATGAACCTATTGCGAGTCATTGGGACTATGTTAACGGACAGCTGAAAAAAGTTGATACCGATGGTATTGTCAAGTGTCTTGATATGGAAGGCGGTATAAACGTCCCAGGTGCCAAATTGCATTTAGCAACGTGTACCAGGTAATAACATAAGCACCGATAATTTTATCGGTGCTTATTTACGTTGGCACCCAACATGGGCGCACTCCAGAGGTTTAAGTCCCGCCATGCGTTGATCACAGCACATGAAGCGAAGCGCCAATCGTTCATTCAGGCATTCGGTTGTTTTTTCATCATACTAAAAATAAACAACACCGCCGCACACAACACCACTGACGGCCCCGCAGGCGTGTCATAGAACGCCGAGAAGGTTAACCCACCCGTTACCGCAATCATCCCGATAATCACGGCCACACCGGCCATCTGCTCCGGCGTGCGGGCAAAACGGCGCGCCGTGGCGGCAGGGATGATCAGCAGCGAGGTAATAATCAGCGCCCCGACGAACTTCATCGCTACGCCGATGGTTAATGCCGTCACCAGCATCAGCAGTAGCTTAACCCGCTGCAGCTTCACGCCGTCGACGAAAGCCAGGTCCGGGCTGACGGTCATCGCCAGCAGGTTACGCCACTGCCAGAGCAGAATACCGAGTACCACCACCACACCGAAGGCGATGGAAATTAAATCTTCCGGCGTCACGGCAAGCAGATCGCCAAACAGATAGGCCATCAGGTCGACGCGGATATTCGACATCAGACTCACCACCACCAGACCCAGCGAGAGCGCGCTGTGTGCCATAATGCCAAGCAGCGTATCAATGGCGAGGTGCGGACGCTTCTCCAGCCAGACCAGCCCGGCTGCCAGCAGCAGGGTGACGACAATCACCGCGTAGAAGGGATTCACATCCAGCAGTAAACCAAAAGCCACGCCCAGCAAAGAGGCGTGCGCGAGGGTATCACCGAAATAGGACATTCTGCGCCAGACCACAAACGAGCCGAGTGGACCCGCGGCGCAGGCAAGCATAATCCCGGCCAGCCAGCCGGGCAGTAACAGTTCAATCATGAGTGTCCATTTCCCCGGCGCAGGACAATTCGTCCCTGTAAATCATGGCGGTGATTATGATGATGACGGTAAATACCCAGCTGTTCAGCGCCACGAGGGCCAAACATGGAGATAAACTCCGGGTGCATCGAGACCACTTCAGGCGTGCCGGAACAGCAAATATGATGGTTAAGGCACAGCACTTCGTCCGTTTTCGCCATGACAAGATGGAGATCGTGGGAGACCATCAGCACGGCGCAATTCAGTTCACGGCGAAGCTGATCGATCAAATCATAAAGCGCGACCTGACCATTAACGTCCACCCCCTGGGTAGGCTCATCAAGCACCAGCAGTTGCGGGCTGCTCAACAGCGCGCGCGCCAGCAAAACGCGCTGCGTCTCACCCCCGGAAAGTTTTTGCAGCGGCGCGTCAATCAGGTGGCCCGCCTGTACGCGTTTCAGCGCCGGGAGAATATCGGCTTTCCGCGTGCCGGGGCGCAGACGCAGAAAGCGACTCACCGTTAAAGGCAGCGTGGCGTCCAGATGTAATTTCTGAGGCACATAGCCGATACGCAATTTTTCCTCGCGGGTGATAACACCTTCATCGGGCGTCACCAGACCCAGTACAACCCGTACCAGCGTGGATTTACCTGCGCCATTAGGACCAAGCAGCGTCAGAATTTTGCCGGGCTTCAGATCCAGCGACACGTCAGAGAGGACGCGGCGCTGGCCGAAAGAGACCGAAATATTATCGAGAGAAACCAGTGTCGTCATGTCAATTTAAGCTTGAAGAAGTCAACGAATGTTATAATATCACATTCCACGCATTCACTACGATGATTAGTCGCATTATGTTACATAAAAATACGCTTCTTTTCGCAGCATTATCCGCTGCCCTTTGGGGTACAACCGCACAAGATGTTAACGCGGCAGTTGTCGCTTCGCTTAAACCGCTTGGATTCATCGCGTCGGCCATTGCCGATGGGGTGACGGAAACCCAGGTTTTGCTGCCTGACGGGGCCTCTGAGCATGACTATTCTCTTCGCCCTTCAGATGTAAAACGCTTACAAAACGCGGACTTAGTCGTCTGGATTGGACCAGAGATGGAAGCGTTTATGCAGAAGTCGGCCAAACAGATTCCAGGCGATAAACAGGTTGCGATTGCCGGGCTTTCCGGCGTGAAACCGTTGCTCATGAAAGGCACGGATGACGACGGTGATGAACATGACCATCACGCGGCAGAGGGTGAAAAAGGTGATGGAGATCACCATCATGGTGAGTACAACATGCATCTCTGGCTTTCCCCAGAGATAGCGCGGCTTTCAGCGGTTGCAATCCACGACAAATTAGTGGAACTTATGCCGCAAAGTCGAGCCAAACTAGACGCCAACCTGAAGGATTTTGAGGCACAATTAGCCGCAACCGATAAGCAGGTAGGTAATGAGCTCGCACCGTTGAAAGGAAAAGGGTATTTCGTTTTTCATGACGCCTATGGCTACTATGAAAAACACTATGGTTTGACCCCGCTTGGGCACTTCACCGTCAACCCTGAAATTCAACCTGGTGCGCAGCGTTTACATGAAATCAGAACACAGTTGGTTGAGCAAAAAGCGACATGCGTTTTTGCTGAGCCACAGTTCAGGCCAGCGGTCGTAGAAGCCGTGGCCAGGGGGACATCCGTGCGCATGGGGACCCTTGACCCGCTAGGAACGAATATCCAGTTGAGCAAAGCGAGCTATTCGCAGTTCCTCAGCCAACTGGCGAACCAGTATGCGAGCTGCCTGAAAGGAGATTAACGAGGAAGTGAATACGTGCAACAGATAGCCCGCTCTGTCGCCCTGGCATTTAACAATCTGCCTCGACCCCACCGCGTTATGCTGGGGTCGCTTACAGTACTCACCTTAGCGGTCGCCGTCTGGCGGCCCTATGTTTACCACCCGAGTTCTGCCCCTATCATCAAAACCATCGAGCTTGAAAAGAGCGAGATCCGTTCTTTACTGCCTGAAGCCAGTGAGCCTATCGACCAGGCTGCTCAGGAAGATGAAGCGATTCCCCAGGATGAACTGGACGATAAAATCGAGAACGAGGCCGGGATCCACGAGTATGTTGTCTCTACCGGTGACACGCTGAGCAGCGTGCTCAACCAGTACGGTATCGACATGGGGAATATCAGTCAGCTCGCTGCTGCAGATAAAGACCTGCGTAACCTGAAAATAGGGCAACAGCTCTCCTGGACCTTAACGGCGGATGGCGATCTCCAGCGGTTAACCTGGGAGATGTCCCGCCGTGAAACCCGCACCTACGATCGCACTGCAAACGGTTTCAAAATGACCAGTGAAATGCAGAAGGGCGACTGGGTGAACAGCGTGATGAAAGGCACAGTAGGCGGAAGCTTCGTTTCCAGCGCCCGTGATGCCGGTCTCACCAGCTCTGAAATCAGTGCGGTGATCAAAGCCATGCAGTGGCAGATGGATTTCCGCAAGCTGAAGAAGGGCGATGAGTTTTCCGTGCTGATGTCTCGCGAAATGCTCGACGGCAAGCGTGAGCAGAGCCAACTGGTGGGCGTACGTCTGCGCTCTGATGGCAAAGATTACTATGCCATCCGTGCCGAAGACGGTAAGTTCTACGACCGCAGCGGTACGGGACTGGCGAAAGGCTTTATGCGCTTCCCGACGGCTAAACAGTTCCGCGTTTCCTCTAACTTTAACCCGCGTCGTCTGAACCCGGTTACCGGGCGCGTCGCACCACACCGTGGCGTTGACTTTGCCATGCCGCAGGGCACGCCGGTGCTGGCTGTGGGTGATGGTGAAGTGGTCGTGGCTAAACGTAGCGGTGCCGCAGGCTACTATGTCGCGGTGCGTCACGGTCGTACCTACACCACCCGCTATATGCACCTGCGTAAACTGCTGGTTAAACCTGGACAGAAAGTGAAACGTGGCGACCGTATCGCGCTCTCCGGCAACACCGGACGCTCGACCGGCCCGCACCTGCACTATGAAGTGTGGATTAACCAACAGGCCGTAAACCCGCTGACGGCGAAACTGCCACGCACCGAAGGCCTGACGGGTAAAGATCGTTCTGATTACCTGGCGCAGGTGAAAGAGGTGATACCGCAGCTGAGCTTAAACTAAGCCTTCTGTTTTTGTGAAAAAAGCCGGTGTCAGTATGCGCCGGCTTTTTCTTTTGTGCGTGGACGACTGCCTCGCTACACTATCAATAAAATTTTGCGTCACCAGACCCTGGAACCAGCATGGAAACAAAAAAAAACAATATTGAATACATTCCTGAGTTTGAAAAATCCTTTCGCCATCCGCGCAACTGGGGCGCCTGGCTCGGGGTCTACACATTTGCAGGCATCGCTATGCTGCCTGCTGCGCTGCGCGATCCCCTGCTGGGGAAAATTGGCCGTCTGGCCGGGCGTTTAGGCAAAAGCGCGCGTCGCCGTGCGCAGATCAACCTCTATTACTGTTTTCCCGAAAAAAGCGATGCCGAGCGCGAGGCTATCATCGATGCGATGTATACCACCGCGCCGCAGGCAATGGCGATGATGGCAGAGCTGGCGCTGAAAGGGCCGGAAAAAATCGTCGACCGTGTTGACTGGAAAGGGCTGGAAATCATTGACGAAATGCGTCGCAATGACGAGAAGGTGATTTTCCTCGTTCCTCACGGTTGGGGTGTCGACATCCCGGCGATGCTGATGGCTTCTCAGGGTCAGAAGATGGCGGCCATGTTCCATAACCAGGGCAACAAAATCTACGACTTTGTCTGGAATACCGTACGTCGTCGTTTTGGCGGTCGTTTGCATGCGCGTAACGATGGTATCAAGCCGTTTATTCAGTCCGTACGTCAGGGATACTGGGGCTACTATCTGCCGGATCAGGACCACGGACCAGAGCACAGTGAGTTTGTCGACTTCTTTGCGACCTACAAAGCCACACTTCCCGCGATTGGCCGCCTGATGAAGGTGTGTCGCGCCCGCGTGATCCCACTCTTCCCGGTTTATGATGGTAAAACGCACCGTCTGAGCATTGAAGTTCGGCCGCCGATGGATGACTTGCTGACCGCAGACGATCGCACCATTGCGCGTCGCATGAACGAAGAGGTGGAAATCCTGGTGGGGCCGCATACCGAACAGTACACGTGGATATTGAAGCTGCTTAAAACGCGAAAGCCGGGTGAAACGGAACCTTATAAACGCAAAGAGCTTTATCCGAGGAAATAAAAAAAGCCCTCTCCAGATGGAGAGGGCTTTTTAACACAGATGTTGTTACTCGACGGTCATAACGCGGGTGGTGTTGGTTGAGCCGATGGTGCTCATCACATCACCCTGCGTCACGATAACGATATCACCGGACACCAGGTAACCTTTGTCGCGCAGCAGATTGACGGCATCGTGCGCGGCTGCCACGCCGTCATTGGTGCTGTCGAAGTGCACCGGCGTCACACCGCGGTACAGCGCCGTCAGGTTCAGCGTACGTTCATGACGGGACATGGCGAAGATCGGCAGACCGGAGCTGATACGGGAAGTCATCAGCGCGGTACGGCCTGATTCGGTCATGGTGATGATCGCGGTAACCCCTTTCAGATGGTTTGCCGCGTACATGGCAGACATCGCAATCGCTTCTTCCACGTTGTCGAACTGCACGTCCAGACGGTGTTTTGAGACGTTGATGCTTGGGATCTTCTCTGCGCCCAGGCAGACACGCGCCATCGCGGCCACGGTTTCAGCAGGATATTGGCCCGCAGCGGTTTCCGCAGACAGCATCACCGCATCGGTACCATCCAGCACGGCGTTAGCGACGTCCATCACTTCCGCACGGGTTGGCATTGGGTTGGTGATCATGGATTCCATCATCTGGGTCGCGGTGATCACCGCGCGGTTCAGCTGACGTGCGCGACGAATCAGCGCTTTCTGGATACCAACCAGCTCAGGATCGCCGATTTCCACACCCAAATCGCCGCGGGCCACCATCACCACGTCAGAAGCCAGGATCACATCGTCCATGGCGTCCTGATCGCAAACGGCTTCCGCGCGTTCAACCTTGGCAACGATTTTGGCATCACAGCCTGCATCACGGGCCAGACGGCGTGCATAGTTCAGATCTTCGCCACAGCGTGGGAAGGAGACTGCCAGGTAGTCAACGCCGATCAGAGCCGCAGTAACGATGTCCGCTTTGTCTTTATCGGTCAGCGCTTCCGCAGAGAGGCCGCCGCCCAGTTTGTTGATACCTTTATTGTTGGAGAGCGGGCCGCCGACGGTGACTTCGGTGAACACTTTCATTCCCTGAACTTCGAGCACCTTCAGCTGTACGCGTCCGTCGTCGAGCAGCAGGATATCGCCAGGCACCACGTCAGCTGGCAGGCCTTTATAGTCAATCCCGACTTTTTCTTTATCGCCTTCGCCTTTGCCCAGGTTGGCATCCAGCAGGAATTTATCGCCGATATTGAGGAAAACTTTACCTTCTTTGAAGGTGGAGACACGAATTTTAGGACCCTGCAGATCGCCGAGGATAGCGACATGGCGGCCCAGTTTAGCGGCGATCTCACGCACTTTGTCGGCACGTAATTTATGGTCTTCTGGCGTACCGTGAGAGAAGTTCATGCGCACCACGTTGGCACCCGCGGCGATAATCTTTTCAAGGTTATTATCGCGGTCGGTGGCCGGGCCTAAGGTGGTAACGATCTTGGTTCTGCGAAGCCTTCTGGACATGTAATACTCCGTTGACTGAAACAACTTTGGTGTTGCGTGAACATTGAATCGGCCTTCATCTGCCGCAAGGCAGCAAAGAGAGGACCGAATGCCGTAAATCATTACATCGTAATTATTGGTTACGTCTTCGTTATCTACTTTAAGGAAACATCGCTCTTTATGAGCAATTCTTTATCAAAACGCGATTCCTTCAGCGCTTCCTTGACTCGCTTCAAGTTATCTCTGAATTTTGCGCCCCGGCGCAAGGTAAAACCGGTCGCCAGCACGTCTATAACCGTGAGCTGTGCCAGACGGGAAACCATAGGCATATACATATCGGTATCCTCCGGGACGTCCAGCGTAATGGCGAGCGTCGCCTCTCGTGCCAGCGGCGTACCGGCGGTGGTGAGGGCGATCACCATGGCATCGTTTTCACGGGCCAGCTGCGCCAGTTCCACCTGACTTTTGGTGCGGCCAGTATGCGAAATGAGTACCACGACGTCATCTTCACTGCAATTCATACAGCTCATGCGTTGCAGCACAATGTCATCGGAATAAATCACCGGCACGTTGAAGCGGAAGAATTTATTCATGGCATCGTGCGCCACGGCGGCCGACGACCCAAGTCCGAAGAACGCGATCCGCTTGGCCTGGGTAAGTAAATCCACCGCACGGTTCACCGAACTCATATCCAGAGACTGACGAACGTGGTCAAGCGTGGCCATAGCTGACTCAAAAATTTTCGCCGTGTAGGCATCTACGCTGTCGTCTTCATCCACATTACGATTAACATAAGGGGTGCCGTTTGCCAGACTTTGTGCCAGATGCAGTTTAAAATCAGGAAAGCCGCGCGTTTCCAGGCTACGGCAGAAGCGGTTAACCGTCGGTTCGCTGACGCCTGCTTCCTGAGCCAGCGCGGCGATGCTTGAATGAATCGCCTGAGCGGGAGAGGCAAGAATGACTTCAGCCACTTTTCGCTCGGATTTGCTAAGGTGTTCCAGTTGATACTGGATTTTTTCAAGCATATTCATTGTTAACAGGGCGCTCGTGGGGGTGGAAACGATTTCATAAATGGATGAAATCTTCATTCGATTAGCCGATATTACCCCTGTGGCTTCCATAAAGGGTAACAGTCGACAAGATAATGTTGTTGTTTTTTTTCATTACTTGATCGATGTCGGGTTTTGCTATGACCCTGTTGCGCAAATTATCGACGCTTGTTGCGTCATAATGCCCCCTTAATCGGCTGCAAGGCGAAAAATTGCCGTATCGCACGAGACGATAAGTGCTAATGGTTTCGGGAATGACGTAAAAGCAGTACAGTGCATTGTAATAAAATTACAACGATACCTGGCAGAAGTACCAGGTGATCCAACTGAGGAGAATGACATGGCGGTAACGCAAACAGCCCAGGCATGTGACCTGGTCATTTTCGGCGCGAAAGGCGATCTTGCACGCCGAAAATTGCTGCCTTCCCTGTATCAACTGGAGAAAGCGGGCCAAATTCATCCGGATACCCGTATCCTGGGTGTTGGGCGCGCCGACTGGGACAAGGACGCTTATACCAAAGTCGTCCGCGAGGCGCTCGAAACTTTCATGAAGGAAAAAATTGATGAAAGTTTGTGGGATACTCTGAGCGGTCGTCTTGATTTCTGCAACCTGGACGTCAATGACGTCAGCGCGTTTAACCGCCTGGGCGCCATGCTGGATCAGAAAAACCGTGTCACCATTAACTATTTCGCCATGCCGCCAAGCACTTTCGGCGCCATCTGCAAAGGTCTCGGCGAAGCCAAACTGAACGCCAAACCGGCGCGCGTGGTGATGGAGAAGCCGCTGGGTACCTCTCTGGCAACCTCGCGTGAAATCAACGACCAGGTGGGCGAGTTCTTCGAAGAGTGCCAGGTTTACCGTATCGACCACTATCTCGGTAAAGAGACGGTACTGAACCTGCTGGCGCTGCGTTTTGCTAACTCCCTGTTTGTGAATAACTGGGACAACCGCACTATCGACCATGTGGAAATCACCGTGGCGGAAGAAGTAGGTATCGAAGGCCGCTGGGGTTACTTTGACCAGGCAGGCCAGATGCGCGACATGATCCAGAACCACCTCCTGCAAATTCTGTGCATGATCGCCATGTCACCGCCGTCTGACCTGACGGCAGACAGCATTCGCGACGCCAAAGTCAAAGTGCTCAAGTCGCTGCGCCGCATTGACCGCTCCAACGTGCGTGAGAAGACCGTTCGCGGCCAGTACACCGCCGGGTTTGCGCAAGGCAAAAAAGTGCCGGGCTACCTGGAAGAAGAGGGCGCGAACAAATCCAGCAACACCGAGACTTTTGTGGCGATCCGCGTGGATATCGACGACTGGCGCTGGGCGGGCGTGCCGTTCTACCTGCGTACCGGTAAACGTCTGCCAACCAAATGTTCCGAAGTCGTCGTCTACTTCAAAAACCCGGAACTGAACCTGTTCAAAGAGTCCTGGCAGGAGCTGCCTCAGAACAAACTGACCATTCGTTTGCAGCCGGACGAAGGGGTTGATATCCAGATCCTCAACAAAGTGCCGGGCCTGGATCACAAGCATAACCTGCAGACCACCAAACTGGATCTGAGCTACTCCGAAACCTTCAACCAGACGCACCTCGCGGATGCTTATGAGCGTCTGCTGCTGGAAACCATGCGTGGTATCCAGGCGCTGTTCGTGCGTCGCGATGAAGTGGAAGAGGCGTGGAAATGGGTCGATTCCATTACCGAAGCCTGGGCAGCCGATCAGGATGCGCCAAAACCGTATCAGGCGGGCACCTGGGGGCCGGTTGCATCGGTGGCCATGATCACCCGTGATGGCCGCTCCTGGAACGAGTTTGAGTAGGATAATCCACTAGCCCGAAAGTGTTATTTTACCGGTAACATGATCTAACACAGCTAGTGGCACAATTTTTATTCTTTTAAGCGCCGCGTGGATTTCCCCGCGGCGCTTTTTTTATTACACTGCCGGAAGTGATTTTGCCCCAGAGCTCCGGACGGCAAGCGTTTCAGCGGTGTTAACAACTGCCAGCGACGTTGTAAACTCCTGAGCCCGGACAGATAAATTAGAGGAGCTTTTATGAATCCGACATTGTTACGCGTAACACAACGCATTATTGAGCGCTCGAAGGAGACCCGTTCGGCCTACCTCGCCCGGATTGAACAGGCAAAGAGCAATACCGTCCATCGCTCCCAGCTGGCCTGTGGTAACCTGGCGCACGGCTTCGCGGCCTGCCAGCCCGATGATAAAGCCTCCCTGAAAAGCATGTTGCGTAACAATATCGCCATTATTACCTCCTATAACGACATGCTCTCCGCCCACCAACCGTATGAGGTCTATCCCAATATCATTCGTAACGCGCTGCACAGCGTGAATGCGGTAGGTCAGGTCGCGGGTGGCGTGCCGGCAATGTGCGACGGTGTGACCCAGGGGCAGGATGGTATGGAGCTGTCGCTGCTCAGCCGCGAAGTGATTGCGATGTCTGCTGCAGTAGGCCTGTCACATAACATGTTTGATGGCGCACTGTACCTGGGCGTGTGCGACAAGATCGTTCCGGGACTGGTGATGGCAGCGCTGTCGTTTGGCCATCTGCCCGCGATCTTTGTGCCGTCTGGCCCGATGGCAAGCGGCCTGCCGAACAAAGAAAAAGTGCGTATTCGCCAGCTGTATGCGGAAGGAAAAGCAGACCGTCAGGCGCTGCTGGAGGCGGAAGCCGCGTCCTACCATGCGCCGGGTACCTGTACATTCTACGGCACGGCCAACACAAACCAGATGGTGGTGGAATTTATGGGCATGCAGCTGCCGGGCTCGTCCTTTATCCAGCCGGATGCACCTCTGCGTCAGGCCTTGACTGAGGCCGCAGCACGTCAGGTGACGCGTCTGACCGGAAACGGCAATGAATGGATGCCGATGGGCAAAATGGTCGACGAAAAAGTGATCGTCAACGGTATCGTGGCTCTGCTGGCCACCGGCGGTTCGACCAACCACACCATGCACCTGGTGGCCATGGCGCGCGCGGCGGGCATTCTGATCAACTGGGATGATTTCTCTGAGATCTCTTCCGTGGTGCCGCTGATGGCACGTCTTTACCCGAACGGTCCGGCGGACATCAACCACTTCCAGGCTGCGGGTGGCGTACCGCTGCTGATGCGCGAGCTGCTGAAAGGCGGTTTGCTGCATGAAGACGTCAACACCGTGGCAGGCTTTGGCCTGCAGCGCTATACCCAGGAGCCGTGGCTGAACAATGGCGAGCTGGACTGGCGCGACGGGGCGACCGCATCTCTCGATGCGCAGGTGATTGCCACCATCGACAAACCGTTCTCTCCTCATGGTGGCACCAAAGTGCTGAGCGGCAACCTCGGTCGTGCGGTGATGAAAACGTCTGCTGTACCGGAAGAGAACCAGGTTATTGAAGCGCCGGCTGTGGTGTTTGAAAGCCAGCACGACGTATTACCCGCTTTTGACGCGGGTCTGCTTGATAAAGACTGTGTGGTGGTAGTGCGTCATCAGGGGCCAAAAGCGAACGGCATGCCAGAATTACATAAACTTATGCCACCACTTGGTGTATTATTGGACCGCCGTTTCAAAATTGCGTTAGTGACCGATGGACGCCTCTCCGGTGCATCCGGCAAAGTGCCTTCAGCTATCCACGTCACGCCGGAAGCTTATGACGGCGGTTTGCTGGCGAAAGTGCGCGACGGTGACATGATCCGCGTGAACGGTCAGACAGGTGAGTTAACCCTGCTGGTGGATGAAGCAGAGCTGGCGGCACGTCAGCCACATATTCCTGACCTGAGCGCATCGCGCGTGGGGACCGGACGCGAAATGTTCAGCGCGCTGCGTGAGAAACTCTCCGGTGCGGAGCAGGGCGCGACCTGTATTACGTTTTAAGACGACTTGATTTTAACGATCTGGCGAGAGAAAACTCTGATGAAAAACTGGAAAACAAGTGCAGAAGCAATCCTGACCACTGGCCCTGTCGTGCCGGTTATCGTGGTAAACAAGCTGGAGCACGCTGTGCCAATGGCGAAAGCGCTGGTTGCGGGTGGCGTTCGTGTTCTGGAAGTGACCCTGCGTACCGCCTGCGCGATGGATGCGATTCGCGCTATCGCCAAAGAAGTGCCGGACGCTATCATCGGTGCGGGCACTGTTCTCAATGCGCAACAGCTGGCAGAAGTCACGGAGGCCGGAGCTCAGTTCGCTATCAGCCCTGGCCTGACCGAGCCGCTGCTGAAAGCAGCGACCGAAGGCACTATTCCTTTGATCCCGGGTATCAGCACCGTGTCTGAACTGATGCTGGGTATGGACTACGGTCTGAAAGAGTTCAAATTCTTCCCGGCAGAAGCCAACGGCGGCACCAAAGCGCTGCAGGCGATTGCAGGTCCATTCTCTCAGGTGCGTTTCTGCCCGACGGGCGGTATCTCTCCGGCGAACTACCGTGACTACCTGGCGCTGAAAAGCGTGCTGTGCATCGGGGGTTCATGGCTGGTGCCAGCGGATGCGCTGGAAGCGGGCGACTGGGATCGCATCACGAAACTGGCTCGCGAAGCGGTTGAAGGCGCGAAGCAATAAGTTTTTTATCGTATGAAAAACGGGCCTTTCGGCCCGTTTTTTTTATCCTGCTACCTTAACGTTCGCTGCCGCCGCTTTAGCGCGTGCGATGGCCTCGTCGACGTTATTCCCGGTTGCTAACGCCACGCCCAGACGACGGGTGCCGTCGATCTCCGGCTTACCGAACAAACGTACCTGTAACCCGGCGCCCGTTGCGCCCTCGACGTTATCAAACGTCACGTTCTGACTGGTCAGCTGCGGCAGGATCACCGCCGAGGCCGCCGGGCCGTACTGACGAATACCGCCAACCGGCAGGCCAAGGAAGGCGCGAACATGCAGGGCGAACTCGGAGAGATCCTGCGATATCAACGTCACCATACCGGTGTCATGCGGGCGAGGGGAGACTTCGCTGAAAATCACCTCGTCGCCGCAGACAAACAGCTCCACGCCGAACAGACCGTAACCACCTAACGCCAGAACGGTTTTACGGGCGATATCCTGGGCACGTTCCAGCGCCAGGGCGCTCATCTGCTGTGGCTGCCAGGATTCGCGGTAATCGCCATCCTCCTGGCGGTGACCGATCGGATCGCAGAAATGGACGCCATCCACGGCGCTGACGGTAAGCAGGGTGATTTCGAAATCAAACTTCACCACCCCCTCGACAATCACGCGGCCAGCTCCGGCACGGCCACCCTGTTGCGCATAATCCCAGGCTTTGTCCAGCGTGCTGCTGTCGCGGATAAAACTCTGTCCTTTTCCGGATGAGCTCATCACCGGCTTAATGATGCACGGGTAACCCATCTCATCGACGGCCTGCAGGAATGCGGTTTTATCGCCCGCAAAACGGTAGCTTGAAGTGGGCAGCCCCAGCTCCTCTGCCGCCAGGCGGCGAATGCCTTCGCGGTTCATGGTCAGTTTCGCTGCGTTGGCGCAAGGCACCACGCGCTGACCTTCCTGCTCAAGCGCGATCAGCGTATCGGTCGCGATAGCTTCAATCTCCGGCACCACAAAATCCGGTTTCTCCTGCGTGATGAGTGTCCGCAGAGCCTCTCCGTCCAGCATGTTAATCACATAAGAACGATGGGCAACATGCATGGCGGGCGCGTCGGCGTAGCGGTCTACGGCAATCACTTCTACCCCTAAACGCTGGCACTCAATGGCGACTTCTTTCCCCAGCTCGCCCGATCCTAACAGCATCACACGCGTCGCCGCAGGTCGCAGCGCGGTTCCTAAACGAGTCATAACATTCCCCCTGAAAAAGATGCGCGCAGTATAAACGAAAACGTTTGCGTCTGTCTTGCGCAGGGCAAAAGGGCCGACGAGAAATTTGCGCTTCTTTAGCCTCGACGGACATTTCCTGACGCCTGCTCGCTTACGCTGTGGAAATGTTAACCGTTAAGTGAGGGAAACCATGTCAGGCTGGTTAAATCAACTGCAATCCATGTTAGGGCAGAAAACATCAGGTTCAGGCGACCAGGGGCTCAGCAAACTGCTGGTACCGGGGGCGCTCGGAGGGCTGGCAGGGCTGCTGGTCGCCAATAAATCCTCACGTAAGCTGCTGGCAAAGTACGGTACCGGCGCGTTGCTGGCCGGTGGCGGCGCTATCGCCGGTACCGTGCTGTGGAATAAGTACAAGGACAGGGTACGCGCGGCGCACCAGGATGAACCCCACTTTGGGGAGGAGACTTCGCCGCTGGATCTACGTACGGAGCGGCTCATTCTTGCGCTGGTGTTTGCCGCAAAAAGCGACGGGCATATTGATGATAAAGAACGAGCGGCTATCGAGCAGCAGATGCGAGAAGCCGGCGTGGAGGAGCAGGGCAGAACGCTGGTGGCGCAGGCCATTGAGCAGCCGCTCGATCCGCAGCGTCTGGCGCAAAGCGTACAGAATGAGGAAGAGGCGCTGGAACTCTATTTCCTGAGCTGTGCCGCCATTGATATTGACCACTTTATGGAACGCAGCTATCTCAACGCCCTGGGCGATGCGTTGAAAATTCCTCAGGATGTTCGCGAGGGGATCGAGCAGGATATCCGGGAGCAAAAACAGACGCTACAGGGCTAGCGATCGCTGATGTAGCCATGTTTCGCTTGCATCATGCGCGGGTTTTGCCAACCTTATAGGGTGTAAAACTTAAAAGAATGATGTCATGCCACCGAAAGCCCGACGTACTCCGTATGCGATTACCACCCATGGCGATACGCGTATAGATAACTATTACTGGCTACGGGACGATTCACGTTCCCGCCCAGAGGTACTCGACTACCTGCATGAAGAAAACGATTACGGTCGCAAGGTCATGTCCAGCCAGCAGGCGCTTCAGGACCAGCTGCTGAACGAAATGGTGCAGCGCATTCCTCAGCGCGATATCTCCGCGCCCTGGACCAAAAACGGCTATCGTTATCGGCATATCTACGAGCCCGGCAGTGAATATCCCATCTATCAGCGACAGTCGGTATTAAGCGCCGAGTGGGATGAATGGGATATTCTGCTGGATGCCAACCAGCGTGCCGCCCACAGCGAGTTTTATACGCTGGGCGGTATGTCCATCTCCCCGGATAACACCATTATGGCGCTGGCGGAGGATTATCTCTCCCGTCGTCAGTATGGCCTGCGATTCCGCAATCTGGATACCGGTAACTGGTATCCGGAAATGCTGGAAAACGTCTCCCCGGATTTTGTCTGGGCGAACGATTCCGAGACGGTCTACTACGTTAAAAAGCACGCCGCCACGCTGCTGCCTTATCAGGTGTGGCGCCACAGTGTAGGCACGGACTCCGCCGATGACGAACTGGTCTATGAAGAGAAAGACGAAACGTTTTATGTCAGCCTGCATAAAACGTCCTCGCGCCACTATGTGATTATTTTCCTTGCCAGCGCTACCACCTCAGAGGTGCTGCTGCTGGATGCCGAGCTGCCTGATGCCCAGCCGCTCTGCTTTCTGCCGCGCCGAAAAGACCATGAGTACAGTCTGGATCACTTCCAGCACAGCTTTTATCTGCGCTCAAACCGCGAGGGAAAAAACTTTGGCCTGTATAAGACCAAGGTGCGCGACGAGCGCAAGTGGGAGGTGCTTATTCCCGCGCGGGAACAGGTGATGCTCGAAGGGTTCACGTTGTTTACCGACTGGCTGGTGGTGGAAGAGCGTCAGCGGGGGTTGACCAGTATCCGGCAAATCAACCGCAAAACGCGCGAGGTGATAGGGATCGCGTTTGACGACCCGGCCTACGTCACCTGGATTGGTTTTAATCCTGAGCCTGAATCGTCCCGGCTGCGCTATGGCTACTCGTCGATGACCACGCCGGATACGCTGTTCGAACTGGATATGGATACCGGCCAGCGCCAGGTATTGAAGCAAACAGAAGTGAAGGGATTTGAATCCGACAATTATCGTAGCGAACACCTGTGGGTTACCGCGCGCGATGGTGTCGAGGTGCCGGTTTCGCTCGTGTATCACAAGGCGCATTTTCAGAAAGGTAAAAACCCTATCCTGGTTTACGGCTACGGCTCCTATGGTTCCAGCATGGATGCCGACTTCAGCAGCAGCAGATTAAGTCTGCTCGATCGCGGTTTTGTTTTTGCCATCGCTCATATTCGCGGCGGCGGTGAGCTGGGCCAGCACTGGTATGAAGACGGGAAATTCCTGAAAAAGCAAAACACGTTCAATGATTATCTCGACGTTTGCGACGCCTTAATTGAACAAGGCTATGGCGATCCGCAGCTCTGCTTTGGCATGGGCGGCAGCGCGGGCGGCATGCTGATGGGCGCTGTGATCAATCAGCGTCCCGAGCGTTTTAAGGGCATCGTTGCGCAGGTACCGTTTGTCGATGTGGTCACCACCATGCTCGACGAATCTATCCCGCTCACGACCGGGGAGTTTGAAGAGTGGGGGAATCCACAGGATGAAACCTATTATCGCTATATGAAAGCGTACAGCCCGTACGATAACGTGGAAGCGAAAGCCTACCCGCACATGCTGGTGACCACCGGTTTGCACGATTCACAGGTGCAGTACTGGGAACCGGCGAAATGGGTGGCGAAGCTGCGGGAACTGAAAACCGACGACAACCTGCTGCTGCTCTGTACCGATATGGACTCCGGGCACGGAGGGAAGTCGGGGCGGTTTAAATCTTATGAAGGGGTGGCGCTGGAATACGCCTTTTTGATCGGCCTGGCGCAGGATACGCTTCCAGGCCAGGCTGAACGTTAAGCTTCACCCAGATAATGCTTCAGGGTTAAGCGTAGCTCCGGGCTCATCTTGTCGAGGTTGTTATACAGCCAGCGCAGATAGCCCGGATCTTTATCCGCAATATCCGATACTGCTCTTCCGCGGTATTTTCCGAAGGTGAACGTCGTCAGCAGTGCAGGACGACCGGTAATCGTCGCCATATCATCGGGTGTCCAGCCGGAAGTATTCATAATATCGATCAGTAGCGCAGCGGTGATATAGCAGTCATACAGGGCGCGGTGATGGTGAAGCCCTTCAGGCGTTCTGACGCTGAGCTTGCGGGATTTATACAGCGCCATATTGCTGTATTTGATCCCCGGCCACAGGCGACGCGCCAGCTTCATGGTGCAAATCCACTCCCCGGGCATGTCGGGAAGAACCCGACGGTCGAAGCTGGCATTGTGGGCGACATACCACGGGCTGCCATAGTAGTGCGGGATAATGTCTTCTATCCAGGGTTTATCCGCCACCATTGATTCAGTGATGCGATGGATAGCCATGGCCTGCGGGCTAATAGAGCGATCGGGCCGCACCAGATGGCTCATCGGGTTGACTATTTTTCCGTCAACGACGTCGACCGAGGCCACCTCCACAATTCCGCCCTGAAGATCGCAAGTTTCGGTATCAATGACGCGCAGCATGAAAATCTCCTGAGCTTAAAACGCTTAGCCTAAAGGAATGATATCGCCTTGCCAACCCTGTCGGTTAAGCGTGCCGGTCAACAGCAGCTCGCCTTTATCCGCCCGCACGATCAACTGGCCTTTTTCATCCCATAATGCGCTGCCGGTGCTGGCGTTCGCCATTAATACCGCAATGGCATATTTGTGTGCAAAGCGTTGCAGGGTGCTGATGGACTGCCGCCAGCGGTTGTCCCTTACCGACTGGCTGCTGGTGAACAGCGTTGCCTGCGGATCGAGATTGGGGGAATCGCCCTGCGCATCAATGATGGTGAGCTGTTTATCCCCCGGAACCAGGCTCGCACCGCCGCCTTGCGGATAGCGCACGATGCTCTGGCGAGAGGGCGTAAAGAGCACGAGACCTTTCTGGCGCTGGCCATTCCGCTCAAGGGGAAGCCCGGCAATAACGCTAATCTGGTACAAATGTGCCGCATCAAGCAAGGGTTCCAGCTGCGCGTCGCACGGTGGGGGAGGTAACGTCGTTGTGCCTGAGCCGGTTAAGGAGAGTTCCGGGAAGACCAGCAGATCGCACTGCTGCTGTGCCGCTTCGGCAATGAAGCGTAGGTGGTGGGTAACGTGTTCATCAACACTGTGATACTGCCCGCCATACTGGGCTGCCGCTATATTCCATTGTGACATCGTGACTTCCTTATACACTGAGTCGCAGGGATTTAAGAATACACCTAATTTAATCAGGGTTTTCTTATCCTGCCAGATTTCGCGTAAGGAAGTGTAACGACTCGTTAAGCTTATTTAACTTTAGGCTCGTACGGCAGACGAGAGAGGTTGACCGAAGCGAGACGGTGAGCAATTAATCTTTCCCGGAACCAGTCGCGCAAATGTGCGGGTTGTTCCCGTTCCACAACTTCAGCCACGATGGGCATGTTGTAACGCTCTTTGAACGCAACGCCAGCGGCTGCGAGATCGACATTCACTTTATCCATCTCGTCCTGAGGAAGGGCGGCCAGATTGATTTTCATTTCCTTCTCCTGTTTATGCGGCGGCAACGTTACCGCGATTGCGCGACGATGACAAGCGGAGGTGGGATGATCCTCGACTCGTCTATTATACAGCGTTATTCTTTAGCATACAGACATAACAAAAAGGAATGATCGCGATGGGATTATCCACTTCACGCACGGTATGCGCGCTGGTTTTTCTGGCATCAGTCGTTATCTCACCTACTGTGCTGGCGCATGCGCATCTTAAACAGCAGAGCCCGGCAGCAGACAGCGTGGTGAGCGCTCCGCAGTCACTGACGCTGAATTTTTCGGAAGGTATTGAACCGGGGTTTAGCGATGTGGTGGTGACGGATGCGCACAAGCAGGTCGTCAAAATGGGAGCCGTAACGCGAGACGAAAAGAACAAGGCTCAACTGATCGTTCCGCTGGCGCAAACGCTGGCGACCGGAACCTACCAGGTGGACTGGCATGTGGTTTCCGTCGACGGCCACAAAACCAAAGGTAGCTATCACTTTAGCGTGAAATAGCATGCTGGCACTGGTCTATGTTGGGTTGCGCTTTATCCATTTCGCGGCGCTGATGCTCGTTTTTGGTAATGCGCTATACAGCGTCTGGTTGGCGCCTTCCTCTCTCCACCGTCTGATGGCTCTGCGTTTCGCGCTGCAGCAGCGGGTGGCATCTTTAATCAGCCTGGCCGCTGCGCTTCTGATGTTCATGCTTCAGGGCGGATTAATGGGCGACGGCTGGGGAGATGTGTTTAACCCGCAAGTCTGGCACGGCGTACTGGGGACGCAGTTTGGCAGCGTCTGGCTGTGGCAAATTATCCTGGCTTCCATTACGGTTGCTGCCGCGTGGCTTGCGCCGCTGAAAGGCTCCCGGCTACTACTGCTCGCAATGGGGCAGTTTGTCCTGCTGGCAGGGGTAGGCCACGCGACGATGAACGAAGGTCCGTTGGGGGCTGTGCAGCGTCTCAATCATGCCGTTCATCTGTTATGTGCCGCAACCTGGCTCGGCGGATTACTGCCGCTGCTGTTCTGCATGCATCTGGCAAAAGGGCGCTGGCAGAACGCGGCCATCTACACCATGATGCGTTTCTCGCGCGTAGGCCACTATGCCGTCGCGGGCGTGCTGCTCACAGGGACGATCAATTCGCTCTTGATTCTGGGCGTCCATATTCCCTGGCAGGCTGGCTACGTGCAGCTTTTATTGTTCAAATGTGCGCTGGTGGCGTTGATGGTGGCAATTGCGCTGGCAAATCGGTATTTTCTGGTGCCACGGTTTCGTCCGGATTCCGGGTGGGCACAACAGCTTTTTATCAGGATGACACAGGCAGAAGTGGTGCTGGGAGCGCTGGTTCTGGCAGCGGTCAGCCTGTTCGCCACCTGGGAACCCTTCTGACAAGGTTAACTAACATATGAAAAAAACAGTACTTTCGCTCTTATTGCTGGCCTGCACGGGGAGCGCTCTGGCCGCGCCGCAGGTGATCACCGTCAGCCGTTTTGAAGTGGGTAAAGACAAGTGGGCGTTTAATCGCGAAGAGGTGATGCTGACCTGTCGTCCGGGACATGCGTTATACGCGATCAACCCGAGTACGCTGGTGCAATACCCGTTGAATGAGGTTGCAGAGCAGCAGGTGGCCAGCGGCAAGAGCAGCGGCCAGCCCATCAGCGTGATCCAGATTGATGACCCGGCTCACCCGGGGCAGAAGATGAGCCTGACACCGTTTATCGAACGCGCTGACAAGCTCTGCTAGCGTTCAGGTTTCCAATAAAAAAACCGCAGATGCTCGCGAAAGCACTGCGGTTTTTTGTTTTTGATGATGATTTAACGCTTTTTTTCTGGCCGCTTTAACTGTGGACTGGAAAACCTGGCGTCGTCATCTATTCTTAAAAGGCAAGGCGACTTAGCCTGCATTAATGCCAACTTTTAGCGCACGGCTCTCTCCCAAGAGCCATTTCCCTGGACCGAATACAGGAATCGTATTCGGTCTCTTTTTATCTATTTGTTTTTCAAAGGTTTTTTCGGTATTAACACGAAATCCCCCGATAATTACTCGAATATTCCATATCCTGTCTAAACCATAACATACTCTGCACCGCGTGCGTCCAGGTATTTTTTGGTCATTGTTAAACTTTTGTGGCCGAGTAAGCGCTGAGCAAATTCCTCCCCGCGCTCCTTTTCATAGAGCCTGCTCGCCAGACTTCTGATCTCATGGAAAGGAGGTGGATTAGGTCCGAATTTTAACCCGGTCGAATCCCTTATCTCTGCAAAGGCTTGGGTAAGACCGTCAGGCGTTAGCGGCCCCGGCTTTCTTCCCCCGCGGCGGACCGGAGAGTAAAGCATGAAGTCGGAAGGGTTATTCACCCGGCATCGATCAATGACATCCTGCAACACAAGCCCGGCGACGTCCAGCCTCAAATCAAGGGGAAGCGCCAGTTTGTGACCTGTTTTCTCCTGAGTAACGAAAAGCCTCCCGTCTTTAATGTCACTGAACCTGAACAGTGAGATATCCTCCCGCCGCTGGCCGGTGACCAGCGCCAGATCGCATGCGTTTGGCGCCCATTCAGAATGAGTTAACGCTGCCTGGCGGATGACCGTGAATTGTTCGAGCAGTAAGCGTTCTCGCTTAACTTTCGGTGTCGGCGTTCGCGTCGGTTCTGCCGGGTTCCTGTCGACATGTCCTTCCACAATCGCCTCCCTGAAGATGTCCATCAGCACAGACCTGAGCCCGGAAGCCATGCTCTTTTTATCGCAGAGAATGTACGCTTCAAGGAATGAGGCGATGTCCTTTGTCGTGACAGAAGCGAGGGGAATTTTGCCGAACTCTTCCTTAATGGTGGCGATCTGGTTTCGCCTGACCTTCATCGTGTTTGGTTTCAGCTCGCGCCGCTCGAGAATCACCTCGTAACGCTCCAGCCATGCAGCCACCGTGAAAGTGGGCACGTCTTTTATGCGATCCAGTAGAGAAGAGGGAAGGTAATTCTGGTCGATGTAGTTGTTGGCCTCAATGGCCTGCGCAACGGCGTCCTTGCGATCAATCCGGCCAAGAGATATCTCCTGCCCGGTCACCGGATTGCGCCAGCTGTAAAGTCTGTCTCTTTTACGATAGGTCAGGTTGTAGAGGTAGCGACCGATACCCCACTGCACAGCAGCGCGCTTCATAGCGCCAGAGCGACCACCTTTTACAGCTTCAACCTGTGTGTTTTCTGCGGCGTCCCACTTGGTGATCCACTCGCCTTCAACTTTGATGGAAATACCGCATTCAACGCCGCCATTGTTCGGAATATCGCGGTATTCGTTACGCCAGCCAGCCTTTCCGCATACTTCATCCAGCCGCTTCATGATTGCTCGGTTGGTAACGTAGGCCAGCACCTTGGCCCAGATGCCGTTATTGTTTTTACCCGCTTGCTGAATGCGCCACTCAATATCCGCACTGGCAAATGGCTCATCTAATTGATCAAGGTTCATGTGTAGTTACCCTCAAACTCATCCCAGCTAATGACCGGATTCTGCCGCTCGGCGGCCAGGTTAACCGGCTCGTCATCACCATCCGGCCTTTCCGGCATCACGTCGCGCATAAGGCGCAGGAATGACTCTTCATCCCATCGTTCTGAGGCCGTCATGCTGCATGTTCCTGATGAGTGATGACGTAACCCTGCTCGGCAAGCCATTCGATGACTTCTGCGCCATCGAGCTGGGGGAGTACATCACGGGTTTTAACGGTTCCGGCCAGGACAACGCCCTCCATCTCAACTTTGATGGTGTTGTGGGGGCCGACAGATGTGCGCATGTCCACGCACTCGCATGTGATATTCATGAATCACCTCAATATTTGATGTGCGCGTCCTGCACTTTGCCGCCAGCGATAGCCAGCAGTGCTTTCTGCGCGAATTCTTCGGGGATGCCCTGAGCTATCAGGTCGGCGATGACGCGACGGTTGACGGTGCGGCGGTGCTCTTTGTCTGCGGCGCGGCGCGCTTCTTCTTCAGCTTTGCGCTGCTCTTCTGCCAGACGTGCTTTTTCTTTCGCTTCAGCTTCACGCTTGATGCGATCCGCTTCTTCCTGTGCTTTGCGTTTTTCTTCTGCGACAGCTTCTTGCTTCTCACGTTCTGCACGGTCAGCGTCTTCTTTGCGCTGGCGCTCGGCCAGCTCAGCGCGAGCTTTCTCTTCAGCTTCACGGCGCGCTGCGGCTTCAATCTCAGCTTTGTGTTTCGCTTCGGCATCGCGGCGGGCTTGTTCTGCCGCTTCCTGTTTCAGCCGCTCGTCACGTTCACGTTGAGCCTGTTCCGCCAGGCGTCGCTGTTCTTCGCGGTCGCGGTCAATATCCTTGTTCATCAGCAGGGCCATTTCATGGTCTGCTTCGATCTTGGCAGCCAGTTCCTGATCGAACTTGATGTTAATTTGCAGAGCTTCGGCGTGCAGCGCGTTCATAGCCTCTTCAGCCTTGATGCGTTCCTGCTCGGCTTCCCATTCAGTTAGTGGGCGTCGGGTCGCATCGCGCAACTCGTCACAGGCATCAACGAAACGCTTAATTTCGGCCTCAGCCGGACGCACAGCCTCTTTCAGGCGCTTAAGGTACTCACGTCCCGGCTTTTCGATTGCTGTCTTGCTGCGGGAAACCTGCGCCGCCAGAGAGGCGACACGGTCACGGCCCTTCTTCGTGGACAGGTCCGGCACTTCGTTTACTGCCTGGCGGATCTGTTCGAGGTAAGCATCAAGGCCGCCCGAGATGTATAGCGCTGGAGCCTGATCCGGCTTGATTTCGATGACAGTTAAGTCCGTTACTTCGCTCATGGTTTCTCCTGAAATTTGGATGTGCAGATGCCGCCCGCTTAATGCCAGGCCGATCGGTTGAATAGGGGGTTAGGTATCAGTGAACCATCGGCTCGCCGCGCTCATTCAGCAGCACAACGACAGAATCACTTTTGATGATGGTTTTTTCGAAGATGTTGAAGGCGTACAGGCCTTTCTCAACGTTCGCAGAGGCGCGATAAGTTTTGCCGTGGTGTTGCAGCATTGTGCCCGGTAAAACCTCGCTACGTGGCACTGATGCTGTTCCGTAGTGCATTCCAATCATACCTTCACCTCAACCTGTTCCAGGAGGCCAGCCAGCTTCATGTGCCAGCGGTTCAGCGTCAGCTTTTCACGCGGGCTCGATACCGACGTCAGCTGCCACTCGTTATCGTTGAGCTTTTTGGCTGTGTACTGCTTGCCGTTGTGGGTGACTGTCATGATGCCTCCCGCGCGCGGAGCATGGCGTCGGCAATGTAATATGCATCTTCGGCTAATTCTTTGTATTGTGGTGATTCCGGGCCGCCACCAAACGAATGTCCGTCCCATCTGCGCACAATTGATGCCATAGCCTTAGCCGCGAAGTAGTCGCGTAGCGTCATGCCATGGCTGTCGACTATCAGGTTTTCTTTTTCACCCTTATGCACTCCGGAGTAAGGGAATGCTGGGCCGCCATTATTCTTCCTCATAAATCCTCTTGGCCTTATCGCGGCGAACGGAACGGTTAATACAAGACTTCAACGCATTTATTCAGTGTTTCAATGGGCGGTGGATGGCCGCCGGTTGTCATAAATTGGCAGACTCGAAAATCTGCCTATGTATGGCCGATAAAAAACCCGCCGTAGCGGGTCATGACACCTTCTGTAGTGCTGATGTGCGTGGGTAGTAAAACTTCGGTTTCGCCGTCGACCCTTCCTTCGGATCAACTTTTACGGTGTAACGCGTTTGTTTTTTGTATTCCCACACTTCCGTAATCACTCCAGTTTTCGTCTTCCAGCTGCCCGCGGCCTGGCTTGACCACGTAACAACATCTCCTTTCTTAAACTCCATCGCCTTACCCTCTGTAGTTACCACTGATGCGGGAGAAATGCTTTGGTGCTGGCTCCCCACAACGAAGCGGGGAAGGTCGTCGTCGCCTTGGTGAGCCATTACCTCACCAACTAGCTGATAACCGTCTGCCAGCCCAAAACATTCCAGTTACGCACCATTGCCGCTCTCCCTGAGCCCGCCGGGCGTCCGACGCATGGTTTACTGTCGCGCCGTTCGACTGACCGAATCTCCACTCCGCCGCTGGCTAACTTCGCTCAGCTGTCGATGTTTCGTTTCGATGGGTGGATAATCACATATTGTGTTTTATTGGTCAACACGAATTGTGATTAATGATGACAACAAAGCGTGTTGTTGCTGATTTGAAAGGGAATTTATTTTTGTAAATACCAGTGCTACGCTTAAAAAAACAGCAGGAGGGATGTGCATGGTTCTGGATGAAGAGCGTATAAGCATGAAAATTCAGGCGATGGGGCGGGCGGTCATGGAGTTGTCACTGGCAGATTTACCTATGACCCAGCAAAACATCATCGGCAAGCTGGAACGGTACCGGAAGGAAACGGGAAACGTGACAGGGAAGGAGGTGAACAGGGATGCTGCGGAGTTGGTGCGGAAGGGTAAATAAAAACCCGGCGCAGTGGCCGGGTGGTGGTGAAAAATACTATTTGGCATCCACTATAAATAGCCTATTTATTTGCCCTTTTTTCACAGTGGCCTTTGCAGTTATTGTGAATATGGATGATATGTCGCCCTTCGTTGAGATATAGGCGCTAAGGGCATTGAGGTAGGGGTTGTTCTTTTTGCTTGCAGCAGGATCACTGATTTCAGAAGTTATTCTCTTCTTCGAATCATCTCCTTCAAGTATGATCTTTGCTGTCATATTCTGTGCGTCAAACTCCGTAAGGTAAGCTCGATACTCTCTTAATCCTACAACCTCATCATCTTCAAGCTTGTCTATCTGCTCTTTATCCGCCGCGTCCACCTTTAAAAGACACCCATCTTTGTTAGTGGAAATGCTGATTTGATCACATGTGTTTCCAATCGGAGAAACGGCCTGCCGAACTGCGGGGCGAAGTTCTACAGCCATCTTATCAATCACTGAGATTAACTTATCGATGGTTCCAGAGTCCTTGTTACCTAGCGCCTCTATGGCCTTTTCGAGAACCTGCTGTAGAGCTTTCATTTCATCTTTCTTGTTCGAATTTCTCGCAAATATATATTGAAGTATCGCACCCAGTATAGTTGCGGCGATCCCTGAGAACAACTGATTCTGAGTAACGAAATTTAGCGCAGCTTCTAAAGTGAAGCAATTTGCCCTTGCCTCTCTCGCATATACCTTAACGTCTTGATATGTGGATATTTTGCTGTATTTCTGAGTGGCTGAAAATGATGCTGCTGTAGATAAAACTTTAGAGAATCCCTTTAGAGACTCCCCAAGGCAATTGAGATCAATTTCATGGTTTTCAGCGTCCTTACCGTCATATCTTAGTGATATCTTTATATCTTGTAATACCCCGTCATCCATAACTGCATCCTCAATTCATTGTCATTTGATCGTTCAGTTCACTCATCGGCTAAACCAGCCGCAGCTTCGTCTCTACAGCTACACCAATGATACGGCAGTTACCATTAATAGGCACGAGTGGCCATTGCGGGTTGAGGCCCTTCAGGTACTTCTGCCCACCGTCGATCACCAACTTCTTGAATGTTGCCTCGTTAGAATCGGATAGCTTTGCTATTACCAGACTGCCGTTGATTGCCTCGCGCCCAGTATCGAAGAGGACAAAGGTTCCTTCTGGGATGCTAAGACCCGCCGGTGCTGTCATTGAGTCACCATCAACCTGCAGCCAGAACGCCTCCCCCTGAATGTGAGCATCTGATTCAAGCCAAAGGTCGATATCTTTAAGGGTGTACGGCTCAACAGCTTCACACCAGGCGCCCGCCTGAACTTTGCTAATAACTGGGTATTTATCACCTGGCTTGTAAGAGCCTTTGTAGTCATCGCCAAAAAGCAGCTCGGCAGGCGCAACCCCCAGCGCCTTAGCTATTACAGTTGCATCATCAACGCTAACACTCCTGGTGCCTGATTCGTAATTCCCTATGCGTGACTGCGAGGCCCACCCGCAAAGCTCTGCGAGAGCCTTTTGTGACAGCCCTTTATCTTCGCGAAGTCGCTTAATGCGGCCCGCTATATCTTCGATTCTATTCATTCTCATTTTGTATCACGCGCCGTGTTAAAAAGCTTTACACGATTTGTGTTGATTAATAATCACGAATTGTGTTTAATGATGCTGAGTGACCATTCTTGAAAGGATCAGCATGAACAATATCGCCAACGAACGTAAGAAGCTTGGCATCACTCAATCAGAGTTAGCAGGTTCGTGCGGCTGGAACCAGTCCCGCCTTGCTAACTATGAAGCTGGCATACGAGCACCAGACCTGGATTCGTGCCGCCGCCTGGTTGAGGCGATGAATAAGCTTGGAAGCAATACATCTCTCGATGCGTTGTTTCCACCAAAAAATAACGCCGCCTGATTGGCGGCCCTAACCACGAAAGGGAAAGCAATGCATTCACTTGCGTATCAACACAATACCGGAATACACACGGGAGCGATGATAAACCGCGCTCAAGCTAAAGCGGCGCCAGACCACGAAAAGATCCGCGATGCGGTCCGGGCATGGTCGTCGGCGCTGGACAATCAGGACGTCGTTTCGGCGCTGATCATCAACGAATATCAGCGGGGCAATGGGCTCCGTAGCACTGACGTACTTCTGGGAACGCCTGACGGGGATGAAGAATGCAAACCAGTGAGAAAGGCATTGCCCTGATCAAGCAGTTCGAAGGCTGCAAGCTCACCGCGTACCAGGACAGCGTCGGAGTGTGGACGATCGGATACGGATGGACTCAGCCTGTCGACGGAAAACCAATCCGCTCCGGGATGACGATTAAGCAGGAAACGGCAGAGCGTTTGCTGAAAACAGGGCTCGTCAGCTATGAAAGCGACGTGTCTCGCCTGGTTAAAGTGGGGCTGACTCAAGGGCAATTCGATGCCCTGGTGTCGTTCACGTATAACGTCGGCGCACGGTCACTGTCGACATCGACCCTTCTGCGAAAACTCAACGCCGGTGACCTGAATGCGAAGATTCAGCAAAAGGCTGATGATCTGGTACGCAAACAGGAGGTACGCAAACAGGTACGCAACGAAAGCACTTTGACCGAGCGCGTACTGATAGAGGCGACTGCCGAGGTGATTGCCACGGTACGCATGGAGCACCGGGGAGACATCCGACGGGCTCGCGAACTGACAAACATGCTATTCGATGAGTTGGCCGGTGAGTGTGGCGATGTGGCCGCGCTTGAGATGCTCGGTGACCTGATGCGCCGTGAGGACGATAAAGGTCAGGATAAGCTCAACGATCTGTACCACAAAATAATCAGCCTGCCTTCCCGTGTTAAATCCATGAAAGACCTGAGTGACAGCCTGAAGACGCTGATCGGCCTCGAGCGTGAGGCGTACAGCATCGAGAATAAGGCGGAAACGAAAGAGGTAACGCATAACGTCATGCTGGTCCCAACCAGTGACAGCGTGGATGACTGGGAAGCGGCAGCGCAGAAACAACAGGGCGGGGTGCTCGGTGGATGAATTACAAAGCTGTATGGAAGCCACTGCCTGGATCGCAGTCTTTGGCGCTGAGCTGCCCGTGTAACGAAATCCTGTTCGAGGGGACCCGCGGCCCTGGTAAAACCGCCGCGCAGTTAGCCAGGTTCCGGCGCAATGTCGGTGTGGGTTATGGCTCGTTCTGGCGCGGCGTCATCTTCGACACCGAATATAAAAACCTTGCCGACATCATCACTCAGTCGAAGCGTATGTTTCGCCTGTTCAACGATGGTGCGCGCTACCTTTCATCTGCGAGCGAATTGCGATGGGTATGGCCAACAGGCGAGGAGTTACTCTTCCGCTTCGGCAAAGAGGCGGACGACTACTGGGATTTCCACGGGCAGGAATTCCCGTTCATTGGCTTTAACGAGCTGACTAAGCAGCAGTCCCCGGAATTCTACGAAATGATGTTCTCCTGCCGCCGCTCATCGTTCAGGCCGGAAAACTACCCGCTGGAGAATGGCAAGTTACTGAGGCCGATACCGCTGGAGACGTTCAGCACGACCAACCCGTTTGGCATCGGACATACCTGGGTGAAGAAACGCTTCATTGAGCCAGCGCCGCGCGGAACCGTGCAGCGTGACCGGCAAATGGTGTTTAACCCTCAGACAGAGCGAGAAGAGGAAATCACGCTGACCCGCGTGGCAATCCACGGATCGTTCAAAGAGAACCCGTACCTCGACCCGCAGTACATCGCTACCCTGATGGCCATCAAAGACCCTAACCGACGCAAAGCGTGGGTAGAGGGCTCCTGGGATGTGACCAGCGGCGGGCGATTTGACCACCTTTGGAATGAATCACTGCACGTCATTAAGCCGTTCCGCATACCGGATAGCTGGACCGTCGACCGCTCCCATGACTGGGGGAGTCGAAGCCGTTCTCTAACCTGTGGTGGGCGCAGGCTGATGGCACTGCCGCCGAGCTGCCTGATGGTCGTCGGTTCTGCCCGCCAGCAGGCTCGATAATCCTCGCGAAACAGCCAGCGTCATCAGCAAGCGCCTTGATGTGTCGATGTCGAAGGCAAAGACCATCGCTCAGACTGAGCAGGTCGGCGCGCTGCGGCAGGCTCAGTGGAATGAAACAGACTGGGCCGCTGACAGGCTGGGGCTAAATACCGGTCTTCTCCATCTTTCTGCGCTGAAGCCTACCACCAGGGCAACGCACGCATTCTGGCATGGAAAGGTCAGAACCGTGCAAGAGGTTCGCGACTGGTATGCAGTAGATGGTAACAAATACCACTGCTACTGCAGCCAGATTCCGGTGCTGCTCAACGACGACGGCAGCATATTCAACGAAGGGCTGGCTGATAAGCTGGCGAAAGAGCGTAAGCAGTGGACGAAAGCGGAAGCCGCTTAGTCACTTTTTGCATGGGAAAGCGCTCACTAGGGCCTTATATGCGAGTTCAGATGCGGGTTTTGTCCGCAACTCAGGGTGGTTATCAAGATATAGGCCAACAACGTCTTCTACTTGGCCGACAGTAACGCCTGGCTCGGGGCAAATTGTGACATTCTGAAAAGCGTTATAGGTCGCAATGACAAACCCCCTATACACACCAGCATCAAGATAATCCACAGTTTCAGCGTTATTGTTTAAGGCTTTTTTCCTGGCATTGTTCCACTCTGATAGCTGATTTCCATTATAGAAAACAGCGTAAGACGGTATAGAAACAGCGAGTAATAGCGAAGCGATAATTTTTTTCATTTTGTTTATGCCTGTTAGGAATAGTCCTAACTAATAACATATAGGATTCAACGTGAAATTATCCAGCATCCACGTTAAATCCCTCGCCATCAACGCCTCCAACATCTCAACGACAACCATCAACGGCCAGGAACACTACGTCATTCGTGGTGCGGTTCCGATCGTCGATGACATCGTGATGAATGGCGGCCTGTACCCGGCTGAGGAGATTAACAACAGCTACCAGACGATGGAAGGCAAGCTGATGCCTCTCCCGCACCCGATGGTAGATGGCAAGTATGTCAGCGCTAATGACCCGCGCGCCATTAACACCTATCACGTCGGGGCCTGGGCGCAGAACGTCAGCAAATCCGGCGACCAGGTCGTCATGGACGTTTACATCAACAAGGCGGTCGCTGAGACAAAGCCGGATGGCAAACGCCTGATTAATCGCCTCGATGAGATGATCGCCGGTACCAATACCGACCCGATCCACCTCTCTACGGGCCTGCTCACCAACAAAGAGAAAAAGTCCGGAGAGTCGAAGGGGAAGAAACATTCCTGGATTGCCCGAAACATGCAATTCGACCACATCGCCATCCTGCTGGATGAGCCCGGCGCCGGAACGCCGGAAGAGGGTGTTGGCATGTTCGTAAATGCTGACGGGCAGGAAGGCGAGGTAGAAACAGCCAGCCTCATCGACGCGGCCAACAGCCTCAAAGACGGCCTGCTGAACAAAGTGAAGTTCTTCCTCACTCACAACTCCGACGCCTCATTCGACGAAATCTACCAGATGCTGCGTGAGGCAATCCGCGCGCCGTCGGGCAGTGACGCTTATCGCTATGTCGTGACCGTCTGGCCGGACAAATTCGTCTACGAAGAGGGCAACAAGCTCTTCCAGCAAAAATATCTCATCGATGACAGCGAAGTGACGCTGGTCGGCGAGCCTGTAGAAGTCGTGCGCAAACCAACTGAGTACGAAGTCAAAACCAACGGAGAAACAAACCCGATGAAAGAGAAGATGATCGCCGCGCTCAATGCCGCAGGCGTTAAAACCGAGGGGCTGACCGACGATCAGGTCTGGGATGCCTACAACCAGCAGATGCAGAAGATAGATGGCGGCGGCGACCCGGGCCAGGCTCAGATTAACTCTGACGCGATTACCGCAGCAGTTAACGCTGCCATCACCCCGCTGAACGAAAAACTGAGCAAGCTGGAAACTCAGCTGCAGGCGAATGCTGAAAGCGACCTGAAAACCAAGCGCGATGCGGTTAAAGCGAAATTCTCGTTCATGACCGAAGCGGCGATCAACTCTCTGGCTGGCGACGCGCTGAACGACCTCTACTCACAGTGCCAGACCAGCACCGGTCTGAACCCATCTTTCCAGCAGGTCAATGCTGAAAACGACCAGTGGAAGGACTACGACCTCAACGCTGGCATCGATCAGGAGAATAAATAATGGCTAACGTCATCTATCGTGGCCCGGTCGAGCGCGAGCCGGAAACCATCAACCTGCCTGTTGCGTCGGCGCTTAATCCTGGAGTTGCAGTCGTAATTTCTGCCGGGAAGTTAACTACGACAGGAGCCCCCACTGGCCGTTGGCTCATTCTCGGCAACCGTCGCTTCATTGGCCAGGCAATCACCACCGCCTACGCAGCCAATGAAACCGGCGTGGCGTACCGCGTTGAAGGTGAGCAGGAATACAACGTTCGCCTGGCAGCGGCTGCTTACACAGTAGGCCAGGAATTGACTGTCGGTGCTGGTGGTGTGTTCAAAGCCGCTGCAACCGGCAACCAGGTCGTCGCAACGTTCGACGAAAAAGCAGGGCGCACTCTGGCGGCGGAAGGTTTCGCCGACGTGGTGATCCTCTCCACTCCGTACGCCAAGGCATAAGGAAAACAAGAATGTTAAAGTTTACTCCACAACAGCAGGGGCTGATTATCAACGCTCGCCGTCGCTGGGACATGATGCAGCGCAATATGGCTGCACAGCACGGCTTTGCAGTCAACGAAGCTGGCGGTCAGTTCATTGCCTTTGATGATCTCGTCGGTAACGCCTCCGTGCTGCCGAAAGATGTCTGGGGCGAATGGGACCGCTCTGCGATTACCGTTCAGCGCGACGTGCTGTCAGTGTTTAATGACCTGGCCGCCAGCGTTTCCCGCCCTATGGCACTCGGCAAGATCGTGCATTACTTCATGACCCTGTCAGATTCCGGCGATGTAAACATCAGCCTGGATGGTCGCGGCAAGGCGAAGGGCGATCAGCCTGTCATGGATTACGAAGGCACGCCGCTGCCTATCATCGACAGTGAGCTGACTTTCGGCTGGCGCCAGATGCTGGCAGCGCAGACTGAAGGCTACTCTCTGGACAGCGACGCCATCTCCAACCATCAGAGAAAAGTGGCTGAGAAGCTGGAAGACATGGTGCTGAACGGCGATCCAAACATCAACGTCGGGGGCGCGACCATTTACGGTCTGCGCACTGCGCCAAACCGCGCAACCGGCACGCATGGTCTTGACCTGAACGGTGCTACCGGCGCTCAGTGGGTCGGCGCAATTTCCGCGCTGATTGGTCTGCTGCAGTCCAAGAATTTCTACGGCCCGGTAACCATCTATGTGAACTACAAAGACTGGTTCTACGCGTCTGTGAACGACTACGCGGCAAACTATCCGAAGACCATCCTGTCCCGCATCATGGAAATCCCTGGTGTTGCGGCGCTGGTTCCGGGTTCGAAGGTACCGCAAAACGAACTGCTGGGTGTGGTTAAGCGCCCTGACGTCGTGCAGATCCTCAACGGCATGCCGATGACCATGCGCCCGAAAGCTCGCCAGAATCCGGAAGACGATTATGTCTTCTCCGTGCTGGCTGCTGCTGCGCCGCAGTTCAAACACGACGCGAATGGCCAGGCCGGTTACGCTCAGCTGACCAAAGCATAATTCATGGGGCTCAGGCCCCATTTTTTTTACGGAGGCCGTATGGCTGGTAAAGAACAAAAATGGTTGCTCACCCACGACAGCCACGAACTGAAAAAGGGTGAAGTCTACAAAGGCGAGACTCTCCCGCTGTGGCTGGCAGGAAAAGCGATCCCGGTAAGCGATCAGGTCCTGGAGGTGGCGACCCCCGCCGACGTTCAAAAGCTGCAGGCTGACCTCGACGAGGCCAATGGCAAAGTGGAGTCTCTGACCGCTGACAACGCTAAGCTGCAGGCTGACCTCGACGAGGCTCAGAAACAAATCGATGAGCTGAAGAAAAAGGCGAAATAACCATGGCTGACCCAATCACAGCGGCAGACGTGCAGGCGTTCCTCGGTGAATTGGGTTACTCCATCCCGGGCGCGCTGCTGGATCCGATTCTCTGCGTGGTGAACAAAATTATCCCGTGCCTCGACGGGGCCGGTTATGACGAGTGCACCGCGAAGCTGATCCTGATGTATGCCGCCGCGCTGATGGCTACTTCGTCCGGGGCTCGCCGCATCAAATCGCAGGGTGCGCCGTCTGGCGCGTCACGCTCGTTTGAGTACGGTGACGACAGCATCACATGGCTGCGCGACTCGCTGGCCCGTCTCGATACCAGCGGCTGCACCGGAGAGCTGCCGATCAGCGCCGGTAACAGCGTCGGCCTGTTCATGGTGGTCGGGGGCTGCTGATGACGTACAAATCAGTTAAGCACGGCCTTCCGCGCTCATTCACCCGCGTCTGGGTGATGACCGACACCGGGCGGGAAACTACCGGCTACGTGAAATCTAACGGCGAGTGGTTCATCAACTGCCCGCGCATCCGGGCGACTGGCGCGAAGGTGCTGCGCTGGAAGGAGGGCTGATGTCATCGGTAGCTAACTGGAGCTATACCGCGACAGCGACCATCTGGCGCAAGCTGGAAGGCAATGACGAATACGGCGACCCACTGGGCTATGCCGAGCCTGAGCAAATCCTCTGTGATTACGAGGGCGGCTTAAGCAAGAAGTTAGCCAGCCTGGGCGCTGAAATCGTCGTGAAGAATACCGTCTGGACGGAGTTCGCGCTGGCGGCATCCGGTGATTACCTGATGATTGGCATATCGACCGAAGCGGACCCGGTAGTGGCCGGAGCCGATGAGGTAAGGCAGGTTATCCGCTACGCCGACACGTTCGAGCGGGTGACGGATGATTACGCCATCCTGACGGGAGTTTGATAAACCTGTGCAATAATGGCCCAAAACGTTAACTGGAATGATTGGTGATGGGATTTCAATATTGGCTTGCGGTATGTGGAATTTTTCTGACCGGCCCCTTTGCGTTTGTTCAGTCGATTATCTTTTTGCGACGAGGTGTCTATACAAAGACATTTAAGGGGACGACGCGAAAGGAGTACATCCATAAAGACAGCAATCCTATTGAATACTGGTTCAGCGTTATTGCTCAAATGATTATTGGCGTTGTAATGATTGGATTTGGATTCTGGTTATTAGATGACCTGCCTGCCTTTCATAACTGGCACACTGAAATCCGCGCAATGCTCCCTTTTTGATTCATCTTTAAATAAAATCAAACCTCGCTCAGGCGGGGTTTTTTATTGCCTGGAGAAAACCATGGGTATCAAAGTGCGCGGCGCGGCACGTGTTGAACGCAATATTGAACGAATTCTGTATGATGTTCAGGGTAGGAAAATCATTCGTGCGCTCCAGTCAGCGATGATTCTTGGGGCAGCAAGAGCAGCCCTCTACACGCCAATTGATACCTCAGCACTTCTAAATAGCCAGTTTCGCGAAATCGTAACTGACGGAGCAGTAATCACAGGCAGGGTAGGTTACTCAACCAACTATGCCATTTATGTTCATGACCCGGCCAACCCGCAGAGATTCCGCCGCTCAACTGCTAAAAAAGAATTCCTCACTCTTGGGTTTGAAGAGGAGCGTTCAGCCATCGATGATGTTGTGCGTAAGGAGCTTTCACTATGACGCCAATGATGCACGAGCGGGTGAGAAACATGTTCGGCGACGCCGGGCTAACGACAGGTTTCACGGTGCAGCAGTTGATGTACGACGACCCGGGCGACCTGACGAAGGCGGTAATGGTGTTCAGACCAAACGGAGGCTCGAATAACAGCATCAAGCCGAACACCGATAACACGGTATCTCTTACAGTCGCGGAATACAGCGACGCCATCTATCAATAAGAACCGTCCCGACCAACCAGACCCGGCCACCGCGCCGGGCTTTTTTATGGAATAAATATGGCCACGCAACCAACCAATCTGCCAGTACCAAGCGAATCTCCGTTCGATTTCAAATTTAACGCAGGGAAAATTGACGAGTTCGTCACTTCGATGGGATGGACCTACACTGATCGCTTTGGTCAGAAGCACTACACCATCGAGGGCATCAATTACCTTGCGCAGCAGGCCATGAACGCCTTCGGTTACGTTATCCTTACCGGGAAAACATTCACCACCGGCGCGACAATCAACAACCCGAATGAGGTGCTGCTGAACACTGCCGACGGCGAATATTACAAATGGACTGGTTCGTTTGCATCCGGCCCGAAAGTTGTTCCGGAAAACTCTACCCCTGCCAGCACAGGTGGTATTGCGCCTGGGGCGTGGATTGGTGTTGGTGATGCGTCATTGCGTGCTGCCTTGGCGGCTTTGAGCGGTGCCGGGTTGGTTGGTTTTAGCGATGATGAAACCTACCCAGATGAGACTGTTGGCGCAACACTTAAAGAGGTTAAAGAGTGGTCTATCGCCAATGATTCAGCATCCTACCGTTCAAAAAATATCAGTAAGTTATCTGATGTGCACTATAAAGTCAGGATGCGTCAGACATTCACTGCATTGTTCCAGGGGGATTCAATGACTGCGGGGATGGATAGAACATCTACTGACGTCATTCCTGCTCAGGACGGTGACTACCTGACTCGGGCCACCTTCAATTACCCTTATACGTTCCAGTCCTTCATGCGCCAGTCATCCGGGGCAACAGTTAATGTAGTAATGCGTGCTGTTTCAGGACTAACAGCGGAACAAGCGGTTAATCGCCCTGAGTGGCAGACAAACCCAAATTGCAATATCGCTTTCCTTATGTACGGACTGAATGATACTTGGACAGGGGTAACGATCGATTCGTACATGAGCAGCATGGAAACCCTGATTAGACGCTTTATTGATTGGGGAATGGGTGTTGTGGTTTTGACTCCGGCATCAGGTGGTCAGGGGTTAACAAACGGCCTCGCGCAGATTTATGGTCAGCGAATCAAAAATCTTGCAAAGGTATATGGCTGCGCGCACTTTGATGCGCATGAGGCGCAATACAACCGCATATTTGGCGTTGTGCAGTCAGATGATACACATTTTAATTCAGCAGGTTATTCCCAACTTGGCGTGCAAATCGCGAGCATGGTGATGGCAGGTGGTTTGCTCGAAGAATATTCACCAGTTTCAAGTGAACGGCAAACATGGCCAGGAAAGCAAGACTCCTCTATTGGTTATTGCGACGCAGCAGGTAATATCAACATAAATTATGTCACTAATGGATATACACTTCAGTCACCAGCTGGTCAAATAAGCTCTGGATCGTCTGGCTTAATGACTTATTCATTTTATCTTGATGCTGAAGCTGCTGAGGTAGAGGTGATAGGGACATGGCAAGACTCAAAATTATTCTATCGCATAGATAATTATGCAGGTGGGGCAGGGCAGCCATATTATGCGTACCAGGGCAATGTGAGTAGTGATCTTTCCTTAAGCATGGTTGGTACCGTAGCAGTAACCATGAGGATGCTCGATGGTGGCCTGTACGCTGCACAGAGAAAGAATCTTGGCTCAATGATTGGTAGAGGATGGAAGACCATTTCCATTTATAACGCAACTGATGGCACAGCAACTACTGATGCTTTTATTCAGTTACTGACCATAAGACCAATTCCAGTGCATTTAGCAAATTCCTCTCTATCTGGGATAATTAGGGGAACAAAGGACACTATGACCTTAAGAGTGCCAACTTCAATTGGTGCCACGGCAACCCCTTCAGCACAGCAGTTAGGAAATATTGTCTTTCCATTGCCATATGACCTTTATCCAAAATCACAAGGAACAGGAAATTGGTATGACTGCGGGATGGCAAAGCTTACAATAAAGTGCAATGGTGGTACGCATGGTAATGCCTACTTTGAGGCGCTTATTAGCAAGGCTTCTGGAGGGAGCAATTATCTTGTAACCCCTCTTCCTAATTCAATTGGTACATGGCCAACGTTTACTGCAACTCTAGTGGGGAAAGATAGCAACATTATTTATGCTAGAAACTCAATAGGAATGAATATGCCTCTGCGTGATATAACACTTGCAGGAAATGTTAGGGCGTTCACAGGAGGGGGATCAGACAAAAGAGGGATGTATTTACAAATCACCGCTACATGGCCAGCTGGTACAGAGAAAACAGGATATTATTCATTAACTGTAGAATCAGCTGCTGGAGGTTCAGGAGCAACTGCGATCTCCGCTATGTAGTTGCCATGCAGGGCCTCATTGAGGCCCTTGCCAAGTATCAAAGTTCATATTAACTGCTGCGTTCTCCCTTCCAACTCTCATTATGCTCCGGTATTTTATTTAATTCTATAAAAATCAATGCCTGACATTTGACGAACATAACATTTAGCAACTGGCTCTCGTACATTAGGACCTAATGTTAATATATCAGTAATGAAATTCCTCATTTCGTCATCGAAATGAGAAATCAACGGTTTTCTTTCCATTGCTTATATTCCATTTCCGCCCATATAAAGATCACCAAGCCCTCAAGAGACATAAGAACCACATCCTCCCTAGAGGTACCACTTAAGAGCATGTAAGAGCAATAGATAGCCATTAACCTTACAAACAACTTTATAGATTTTAAAATGAACTCCATGTATTACCTCGCGTTGCATATGATTTTAAACAGAATCTAAAGAGATCTATTAAGTTTTAATTTATTGATTGTGCTGCATTTTAATTTTCACAAAGAACATTAAACCACATCGTAACAATTTTTTTAGCTTTTAGTTTTATTGCGATTTTTAGTGATAATTCTATTCTTATAGAAAGATCATTATTAAATAATAAAATGCGGCCTAGTTAGGGCCGCCTTATTTAATCAGTAAAGGTTATATGCATAGTTTTTTTGTGAAGTCATAAATAACACTGTCACTACTCTTATCATAATATGAATTGAACACAATCCCATTTGTTACGGGAGCGTAGTCGCAGAGGTTGTTCTTCAAATTAGCGTAGTATTCACCTGAATTGAAGTCGTGCTTCATGTCGAAGTGTTTAATGTGCCTTAGCCCCCAAGACCATCTCCCGTTTATCGTTGGGTGAATCAGGTGAGCAAGGAATGGGTATTTTTTTATTGCTAAGCGCCCTTCTGGCGAAATTGGAAGCATTCCTACAAAGGATATATATTTGGCGTTTGCAAGATTATTGCTATTTAAATCGCTTATTATAGTAGCAATAACTTCATTATCGTATTTTTCTTGATTATCCAACGCATTTCCATAACTAAACGCAGCGCCGGCCATATAAATCAAATACATGATGGATAGGAACCACATTATCTTTGAACGTAACCCAAACATCCAGCATGCAAGAATATTGTAAAATACAAGCACTGCTCCGAATGCAACAAAAACTCTCGCAGAAACTACTGCTGATTTGAGAAGCAGCATAGGCCCAGCAATCATCAGCAAGACTATGAAAGGTGAAAGTATGATAATTGCATTACGTAATATTCTTATAATGCCTGTAGACTCTGACTTTTCACAACATAGTCTAACAGCGCCAATTAGAGCCATGCAGGCAATAATAAGTATCAGGGTTAACAATGTTGTGCTCATAGAGGTGCTGAGCACATAGTAGAATATTTTAAAGTTACCAAAAACTGCATTGCTCAAAGAATCCAACTCAAACGAGCTTATCTGACTGTGCTTTAAATTGTAATCCCCTTCAACAAATCTAGGTGAAATTAACCAGGAGTATATAAAATAACCTAATAATAATCCAGTAATTGACAAGCCAATCGCCTTAAAGCCATCAAAGTCTTTCCCTTCTTTAAATTTATTCAATACGTAAAGCATAGTATAAATTACATAAACATTTATAGATGCTTGGTATAAACATAGTGAAGTTAGAATGGATATAACGCAAACTGTTAATTGTATTAATGGTCCATTTATTCTAATTATAAAAGGTAACATCGAAAAAAAAATGGACAGCGACATTGGAAATGCATCATATTTGTATGACATATTTTCAAAATAAAACGGGCTAAGAACTAAAGGAATGCAAAGTAAATAGCTCAGGAAGTTGTCTTCAGTTCTGCATATATATTTCTTAGCTGTCAGGTATACGCCCACTGATAAAAATGCTATGCCTAGTATCTGTGGCAAAGGTGATATGTCTGGCAATGGCGCACCAAAGCTTAATGCATAAAAAAACAAGTCAGCCAGAGGCCTGCCGTTGCGGGACCAGCCGGAATACCCTTCAAGAGAACGTCCAATGTCATCAATATAATAATAGTTCGATGATAACAAATTGTAATAAAAGAATAAAATCAAGCCAAAAACAAACACTAATGGCCTGATTTTATTGTCCATGTTTTTTTCTGAATTAATCATTAACCATAACCCTTAAATATAAAAATACTTATTTCTTGACAATATACCGAGGTCTTCCTTTAACTTCTACATAGATCCTGCCGATGTACTCCCCAAGAACTCCTATTCCTATCAACTGCACACCACCTAGAAACAGTATTGATACCAGCATTGATGGGTACCCACGAACCGGGTTTCCAAATGCCAGGGTGTCGACGATCATCCATGCGCCATAGATAAAGGCCATGCCAGCAACGAACAAGCCGATATACGTCCACATGCGCAGTGGAAAAGTTGAGAAACTGGTAATGCCCTCTAATGCAAGATTCCACAGCTTCCAGCCATTGAACTTAGAATCCCCGGCAACACGTTCTGCGCGGGCGTATTCAACAACGTCAGTGCGTCCGCCAACCCAACTCAAAACGCCTTTCATGAAAAGGTTTCGCTCAGGCATTAGCTTGATATTCTCAACAACATCCCGAGACATCAGGCGAAAGTCGCCAACATTTTCCTCTATCTGCGGGTTGCTTATTTTGTTGTGCAGCTTGTAGAACCACTCAGCGGTCTTGCGTTTGAGTCGTCCATCAGTTGAGCGGTCAGAGCGTTTAGCAAGGACCATATCAGCCCCGGCTTGCCACTTCTCTATCAGGTGTGGAATGACCTCAATTGGGTCCTGCAAGTCAACATCAATTGGGATTATTGCCTCACCTGTTGCATGGTCCAGGCCAGCGAATAGCGCAGGCTCTTTACCGAAGTTTCTTGTGAATGACAGGGGGACCACAAGCGGATCGGCAACAGCAAGCGCCTTTATAATTGACTCTGTCGCGTCTTTACTACCGTCATTGATAAAGACTATCTCAACTTCATGCTGTTGTAGCTCTTCAAATTCTCGCACGGTCTTATAGAAGATCGGAATTGCTTCCTCTTCATTAAACACCGGAACGACAAGAGAAATTTTCATTTCGCATCCCTAAAGACAATGAATTTTGAGTATATGAATCCGGCAACCAGACTAAATGCCGAGAAAGCTATGAGAGTGACAACTGGTGGAGCTCCGATTGCATCCGCGATAAAACCTGTCAGGGCAGCCATAACGCCCATGAAAATGACGAAAGCGATGTACCGAGCAGAAGTGGCCTGAGATTTGAACGTCCATTTTGCATTTGCAAAAAAACTAAAAGTTACCGCAATACAAAAAGCAACAACGTTCGCAACTGCCTGATTAGCACAGATGAAATGCATAAGCGCACCGAAACACAGCCAGTGAAGAGCAGTGTTGACCACCCCCACAGAAACATAGCGAGTAAATAGCTTTAACATTATAGAAATCAGTTAATTCTGAAAGGTAGGGAGTGTAGCACCACTATGAAGCTTGATCGACTCTCATATTTAGCGATACTGTATATGCATACAGCTATTTTGTGAGGTAATTATGCCACGCACAGCAGACATGCACGCCGCCTTTGTTGCGGTCACTGAACCATTCATTCCTCCTTCTGCCACTATTGTCGAAACGCAGGACGGCTATGATGTCGTTGATGACTCAACGCTGTTTAAGCGCGGAGATACATTGCTCATCTGGTTTTGCGGACGACAGCAGCACGCGTATTGGGCCGGTGATGCGCTAATTACCGATGATGGTGAGGCTATAGAAGGCGAGGCTCTTGATGATGTTCGCCTTGTTGGCGTGGTTACGCATACCATTGTCCCGGTATGGGTCGACGACAATCCGGTGATGTGACATGTTTGCCCTGGTAGATGTGAACTCGTTTTATGCGAGCTGTGAGACGGTATTCAGGCCGGATCTATGGGGAAAGCCTGTTGTTGTGCTATCCAACAACGACGGCTGCGTGATCGCCCGCTCAGCTGAAGCCAAAAAGCTCGGCATTAAAATGGGCGATCCGTACTTCAAATGTAAGGACTACTTCCGGCAGCAGGGCGTGGTTTGCTTCAGCTCCAACTATGAGCTCTACGCCGACATGAGCAACCGTGTTATGACAACGCTGGAGGAAATGAGCCCTCGAGTCGAAATATACTCAATCGACGAGGCCTTTTGTGACCTCACCGGCGTGCGTAACTGCCGCGTTCTGGAAGAGTTCGGTCACGAGCTGAAAGATGCTGTGCGCAGGAATACCGGCCTGGCAGTAGGTGTGGGGATTGCTCAAACGAAGACGCTGGCAAAGCTCGCCAATCACGCTGCAAAGACATGGAAGGCCACTGGCGGCGTTGTGGACCTGTCAAATGTGGATCGCCAGCGAAAGCTCATGTCGCTGCTACCCGTTGACGAGGTCTGGGGGGTTGGTCGCCGCATCAGCAAGAAGCTGGAAGCGATGGGCATCAAAACCGTTCTCGACCTGGCGGACACGCATATTGCCGTTATCCGTAAACACTTTAACGTCGTGCTGGAAAGGACGGTGCGCGAGCTGCGCGGCGAACCATGTCTCGAACTGGAAGAGTTCGCGCCGGTTAAGCAGGAAATCGTCTGCAGCCGGTCATTCGGCGAGCGCGTTACCGAGTACGAACAGATGCGGCAGGCCATCTGCAGCTATGCCGCGCGCGGTGCCGAGAAGCTGCGAGGTGAGCATCAATACTGCCGGTACATATCGGCGTTCGTGAAGACGTCTCCCTTTGCGCTGAACGAGCGGTATTACGGCAACAGTGCATCAGTAAAGCTGCTAACACCAACACAGGATAGCCGCGACATTATAACCGCCGCAACCCGGTGCCTGGATGCAATCTGGAAGGATGGGCACCGGTATCAGAAAGCGGGGATCATGCTCGGCGACTTCTTCAGCCAGGGTGTGGCTCAGCTAAATCTGTTCGACGAGAATGCACCGCGCGAAGACAGCGCGCAGCTGATGCAGGTTCTCGACCAGCTCAATGCCAAGGGTGGAAAAGGCACACTTTATTTTGCCGGGCAGGGCATACAGCAGCAGTGGCAGATGAAGCGCGAAATGCTTTCGCCTCGTTACACTACGAGATTTTCAGATTTGCTTGTTGTCCGATAAAAGAGGTGCGCACCTGATAAATCTTACAATCGGATCGGTGGTAATTATGCTGATGGCAGAGGTAGGCGTAAAGCGGCAAGTTGCGAAACTGGAAGGAGCTACGCAAAGTTTGGGAGATTTCGGATCGAAGCGATCCCGAAGTTCACTCGTCGACCACACGAAAAAGATGGCAACGGTTTGATCTTGAATGGATGTATTGGTAAGCATTGAAACCCGAATTTAACGGGTTTCTGAAGCGTAAGCGTTTGAATTAAATCAAAAAAGGCTGGTTGTGACGGAAACAGGAATCGTATTCGGTCTCTTTTTATCTGTATGAAAGACAATACGTTACGTCTTTTATCATCTTTATGCAGTGGATGCATCCTGTGCGACTTCGTAAAACATATCACAACACCGCAGGCGGAAGTCCAGCCCTTTTTGCCTGTTTTGTTAAATTTTTGTGAGCAATTAAGGAAAGTCAGCGCCGTGCTTAAAAGCGGGATTTTACCGACGCCTCAATTTCATCAAGCAATTCAAAACGACGGCGGTATTCCGCACGCTTCTTGCTCGCGATCTCGTCGAGAGATTTGCGTTCCATCTGCAGCGGGAGTTGCCAGCAGAAGCCGGAGACCTTTTTACCGCCCAGAGAATCCCAGAATTCGTCATAGCTGGCGTGGAAATGGCGGCCTTTGCTGAGGCGATAGCGCAATGCGCGGAAAACGTGTCCCTCGTCGCTGACGGCAAAAATCGCCTTCACAGATGACTGTAAGGCCAGCTGGAAAAGAACTTCCATCAGCACGCGTTTTGGGAACAGGCCGTGACAGGCGCGGGTGGATTGTTTAATGACGTCCCGCGACACGCAGCGGCGGGGGCCCTGAAGCCCGCCAATCACTATTACGCGTTGTCCGTTGCTGCGGGCTACGCTAAAGGTCAGGCTGGCAAGCAGCGTATCCTCGTTATCGCGCAGCCACAGCGTGCTCTCACCTTCGCGCTCGGCTTTCCCGGCAGAGGATGCATTAACCGTATAGATCACGCCCTCTTTTGCATGGAACTGAACAACGGTTTGTTCCTGCGGGCTGGTCAGCGCCTGGGCGAGGGCGCGCTCTTTCAGGCTATCGATCCAGTAATAATGGTTAACGATAGCGTCGGCGCGATCGTTCGCGGTCAGGCCACGCATCAGATACTGCCGATGGGTCTTGCTGGGCAATGTAATTTGAGCGGCGAGCAGTTTGTCGAAATCGTCACGCCCTGAAAGGGCTTCCAGCATACGACGGGTGGAAGTCCAGAACAGAAGCGAACGTAAAAGGAACTTCAGCCGATAATCGCGTTTCCGCCAGATGGGGCCCGGGACACGTTCGCCGTTCACCAGCTCGGAAATTATATTTGTGCGATGTGGGTAGAACACATCGTTATGCAGGTGTGTATTAGACACGTGAAGATCCCTCGTTTTTTTCTGCCTCTATTCTAAGGAGCCAGGAATAAGGGATTAATAGCGTGAGGATCTTTATTTCTGGTTGGTTTACCGTTTGTTTGACTTTGTAAGAACCGCTCCCGTCTTTTGCTTTTTATACGGCGGCTATACTGTTTAAAGGAGGCCTTATGTATCAGCGAATAGAGGGTGGGATGTGGCGTCACGTCTGGGTTGTCAGCGATATACATGGCTGTTATCAGTGGCTTATGGACGAACTGAAACGCCGCCATTTTAATCCGTATGAGGATTTGCTTATTTCTGTTGGCGATTTGATCGATCGCGGTCCTGACAGCGTAAAAACACTGCAGCTCATCAATGAGAAATGGTTCAGAGCCGTGCGGGGTAACCATGAGCAAATGGCAATGGATAGCCTGGACAATAACGATTCTGCGTTGTGGGCGATGAATGGTGGAGTGTGGTTTACGCGCCTTGATCGCGAGCAGCAGGCGCTGGCGCGAACGTTACTAAACGCCTGCCGCGAATTGCCGCATATTATCGAGATAACCTGCGCAAACGGTCTCAATGTTATTGCGCACGCAGATTACCCCGCCGCGGAATACCGCTGGCAAAAACCGGTGAGCGCCCAGCGCGTGCTGTGGGATCGCGACAGGTTGATGGGCTTTATGGTGGGCAAAGGGCAGGGGATTAGCGGTGCGGATCATTTCTGGTTCGGGCATACGCCCGTCGACAGGCGGTATGATTTTGATAACCTGCACTATATTGATACCGGAGCGGTGTTCGACGGTTACTTCACGCTGGCACAGCTACAGTAATAAATAACCCGCCTTCGGGCGGGTTCTCTTTAGGTCAGGCAAGGCGCATGACCCAGGCATCGGTTTTGCTATCGTAATGCTCACGGTAAAGAACAGAGTGTTCGCCATCAAGTATCGCCGGGACGCTGGTATCCGCATCCCATGCGTCGAGTTGCATGCACAAATCCGGGTCGGACTTGCAGGGAATACTTAACGTTCGATCGCCTTGTGCTTCGCCGCGCAGCTCTGCGTCGTCGATCTCAAAAGCGCCAATACGCACGCTGGTTTTCGTCATAGTGCTCTCCGGGTCGGTTTTCAGAATCTGGTATGACCAGTATGGGCATCCATTTTTGATCGTAGACAAGGAGAGCAAAATCGCCAGTAAAAAAATGCGCTTTTTTTAGTCGGTGGGACTGTTACCCGTAAACAACCGGCCATCGCGGACCAACTCCCGCGGATAACTATTTTTCAGCCGCGAGCCGACCTTTTTCGCCAGACCCAACGGGAAGCCCTGATACGTCACAATAACCTCATCCTGAGACGGGGTGGTTTCCGGGTAAACGTCGCGACCACGATACCACTCTTCGGCTTCCTGATGCGTCAGTTCAAACGTGTTATCGCTGTCCGCCAGGGCGATGACCGCTTCGTGCTGCCAGCGGTACCCTTTATTATGCACTTCCGCCAGGCGGATCCCGATACGTGAAAAACGGACTCTACCAATAAGCGGCTCAATGGGTGCCGGGAACAGCCATATCTCTTTATCACGCATCCAGAGGTGCAGATTCTCATCCCAGATCAGCCCAACCTTGTTGGCGGCGGCTTTAAGTTGCACAGCATCGCGGCCTTTCAGCGGGGCGAACGGGAAATTGCCGACCTTAAATTTCGGGGCTGGCAGGGGAGCCACCGCCTGAGTTTTGCGCAGACGAGCCACAAAGAACCCTTCGCAGTCGTAAATCTGCGGGAACACGTGCAGGAAACCTTCCGGCGTGGCGGCCTCATCTGCCGTGGCAAACAGATCGTTAAGTGGCAGGAACTCAACGGCATCCGTGTATTGCGCTTTCAACCACAGACAGACGTCTTCGTTTTCATCGCGGTTGAGGGTACAGGTGGAGTACACCAGCGTGCCGCCGGGTCGCAGGGCGTGAAAGGCGCTGTCGATCAGTTCGCGCTGCGTGGCAGCGATTTCAAGATTGCTTTCCACAGACCAGTTCTTTAACGCATCGGGATCTTTACGCACTACCCCCTCGCCGGAGCAGGGGGCGTCGAGCAGAATGGCATCGAACGCTTCCGGCAAGGCGGCGCCAAACACGCGTCCGTCAAAATGCGTCAGGGCGACATTCTGGATACCGCAGCGGCTGATGTTGGCATGCAAGACTTTCACGCGGCTGGCGGAAAATTCGTTTGCAAGAATCGCCCCGTGATTACCCATCCGGGCGGCAATTTGTGTTGTTTTGGAGCCGGGCGCGGCGGCAACGTCCATCACGCGTTCAGGTGCGTTGCCTTCTGCGAACAGGGCGGCAACCGGCAGCATCGAACTGGCTTCCTGAATATAAAACAGACCGCTCAGATGTTCTGCGGTACTTCCCAGCGGCACGGCATCTTCGTCATCGCGCTCGATCCAAAACCCCTCTGCACACCAGGGCACCGGCGTAAGCTGCCAGTTGTAGGGGGAAACCAGCGTCAGAAAATCATCGACGCTGATTTTCAGCGTGTTGACGCGAATGCTCCGGCGTAACGGACGCTGGCAGGCGGCGATAAAATCATCTAACGACAGATGAGAGGGGAGCGCCTCGCGCATTTGCGCAAGGAATTGTTCAGGAAGAAATACGGAGTTTTGAGCCACGTGCACACCACAGGGAAAAGTTCAGGTGCGCAGTGTAACATAAAGGCTCCGGCGCGTTGACACCGGAGCCTTTCAGATTAACGCGGCAGGGCCGTTCCCCATTCACGCCACTCTTTCGGTTCGCTTTCGAGCAGCAGGAAGTGTTTCCCCGACTGCGCTTTTGGCGCCAGTGGCGTGCCCGGCGGGGTGGCAAACGCAATACCACCACGGATGAACTGGTTGAAGGTACCGGTTTTCACCACGCCCCCCGTCAGGCCGAAGTCCAGCGAGTAGCCAGATGCCAGCCAGAATACCGAGTTATTTCGTACCAGGTGCTGGTAACGGTCGCTGATACGTAACGCCACCATCACGCGATCGGAGAGCGTACCAAGCGTCAGACCCGTTACCGTACCTACCTCAATACCGCGGAACAGAACCGGCGTGCCGATGCCAAGTGAGCCTGCTTCCGGGACTTCCACCACAATGCTCAGGCCACCGAGGTAGCGCGAATCGGTGATGGTGGCTTCCTGCAGTTCGAAATCACGCCGTGCATTGCCCTGGCCGGGTTCGACGTTGATATAGGGCTGCAGAATAGTGTCGAGATGTTCAACGCCTGCGGCCGAAATCTGCGGCGTCACCACCGAGAAGCGGGAACCGGTGCGGGCGAAGGTCTGCACATATTCCGGGTAGAGCACCGCGGTGGCCTGTACCTCGTTGCGGGAGGTGATCAGCGTCAGCTTCTGGATCTGGCCGATATCAATGCCCAGGTAGCGAATCGGCATGCCTTCCGCCAGCTTACCGGCATCAAACGCATGCAGGGTAATCTGCCCACCCACGGCACGCGCGGCGGTTTCGGACGGGAAGAGAATACGCTTATCGCCCTTACGCAGGTTTGCGCCTGCACCGCTGAGGTTATCGAAGCTAATGGCGCCGCGCAGCGCGCGTGAGAGCGGGGAGGCCTGCACGGTCAGCCCGTTACCGTTAAGCTGAACTTTCGCGCCGCCTTCGGCCCAGAAGACGCTGTTTGGCGTCAGCAGCTTGCGATACTCCGGCTTGATATGCAGTTCGATATCAAACGCGTCCGCACGCGGGCGAACGGCGATCACTTCCCCGACTTCAAACTTGCGATACAGCACAACAGAACCTGCCTGGACGTCCGGTAGCGTCTCGGCGCTCAAGGTCAGCGTGGTCGTCGGCAGATCGCTCAGGCTGTTTTCAATCGCTTTGTCCAGGTTGGCATACAGCGGGTAATTTTCGCGGATGGGGCCTTTATCGCCCGGCAAAATGCGAATGCCGCCGTTAACCCATTCGCTGGCACTGGCACCAAGGAACTCTACGCCGTCCAGGCCTACCTTCACATCGACGCGGCTGTTTACCACGAATTTACTGTCGCTATGGACGAGGTTGCTGTATTGCGGATCGATCGCTACCGAGAAGCTCACGCCGTTTTCGGAAAGCGTTCGCTCCAGAACCTGACCCACCTGGACACCGTGGAGGATTAGCGGCTGACCGGCTTCAATACCATAACTTTCGGGTGCATTTAGCGTAACCGTCACAACGCCCGGTTTTTGCAGCAGGGCTTTATCCGCCGGGGCGATCACGAAGTTGTTGCTTGGCTTTCCTTCTCCGGGGATCAGTTCAAACGTGTTGCCGGTCAGCAAAGTGCTGAGACTGGCATCGTTCAGAGAGAGCTTCGGACTGCGCATCTCGATACGCGTTTTCTCGCGCAGGAGATCGACCACGCTGGGGTCGACGGTCATTTCGCCCGTCACCGAGCCGCCAGGGTTGAGCGTCATTTTGGTGAGCTGACCTACCTGCAGACCCTGATACATCAGCGGTGTTGATCCGGCTTTCAGACCTTTCGCATCGGGGAGAACAAGTTTGACGATCACCCCTCGCTGGCTGTGCGCCAGATCAGCGTACAACCCGAACGTATCATCGGCAGCAGCAGGGCTGGAGTTCTCCGGGGAGTCAAAGGCAATCGCCCCGTTTACCAGCGCGGCCAGGCTCTCCAGCTTCACTTTAGCACCGCTCAGGCTGAGGTCGGCATCTACGCCAGACACGTTCCAGAAGCGGCTGCCTTTTTTCACAAGGTTGGTGAATCGGCGTTCAATCAGCACATCGATGGTCACGCCCTGTTTGTTCGGATTGATGGCGTAATCGTAAACGCGACCCACCGGAATTTTTCGGAAATAGACCAGCGAGCCACTGTTCAGTGAGCCGAGATCCGGCGCCTGCAGATGGATCATCAGATCGCCGTTATTGAGACGGTATTTTGGCTGCGTATCCAGCGCGACAAAGTGATCCTGCGGTTCGCCCTTGCCTGGCATCATACCGATGTAGTTACCGCCAACCAGCGCATCCAGCCCCGAGACACCCGCCAGAGACGCCTTCGGCGTGACCAGCCAGAACTGCGTTTCGCTGCGCAGCGCGTCCTGCATGTCCGATTTAATGCTGACCCGCACCTGAATTTTGTTCAGCCCTTTTCCGAGTGAGATGTCCTGAACCGTACCGACTTCAACCCCCTGAAAACGAACGGGGGTTCGTCCGGCGACGATGCCGTCGGCGGTCTGGAAATCAATGGTGACGGTACTTCCGCGATCTTCATAGCTCGTCCAGATAAGCCAGCCTGCAATCATCAGGGCGATGACAGGCAGCAACCAGAATGGCGAAATGCGGCGTTTTGTTTTAATTCTCGCTTCAGTCGGCGAAGCGGGGGTTTCCTGACTCATGTGCATCCCAAAGTAAGCGGCTATCCAGCCATTCCACAGCAAGAATAGTCAATATCACCGCAGAGCCGAAATAAAAAGCTGCGGGTCCCATAGTAAAAGCAAGTAACTGGTCGCGGTTGATCAGCGACATCATCAGCGAAATCACAAACAGATCCAACATGGACCAGCGGCCAATCCAGGTGACAAATCGCAGAAGCAGTATTCGGGTTCGTAATCCTTGTTCACACTTAAAGTGAATGCTGATGAGCAGGGTGAACATCACCACGACTTTGGTAAAAGGAACCAGGATACTGGCGATAAAGACGATGGCCGCCACCCCAACGTTGCTGTGCGCCAGGGAGATAATGCCGGAGAGGATTGTATCCTCCTGACGGGCACCATTCACGTAAATGATGGAAATCGGCAGCATATTGGCGGGGATCAAGAACACCAGGGAGGCAATCAGCGCCGCCCAGCATTTTTGCAGACTGTTATTGCGTCGATGCAGCAAGGGTATGTGGCAGCGCGGACAGCGCCCACGGGGATCGGGCAACCCGGTGTAATGGCATCCCAGACAGACGCGGAGATTCTCATCCGGACGGGTGGCAGGGCGCTGAGGGTAAAAACGCTCCCAGAGTTGCTCAACGTTCAGGTGGATCAGCGTCAGGATGCTGAGCAGCACCAGGCAAATAAAGGCAAAAAGCCCGACGCCCGGCTGCAGAAAAGCATAATCCTGCACTTTAATTGATGCCACGCCCACACCGACCAGATAGATATCCAGCATCACCCACTCTTTGAGTTTATCCAGCATCAGCAGCACCGGGCGAAGATTCATCCCCAGGATGTTGCCAAACCACAGATAGGCAATGGCTGCAACCAGCACCAGTGGCGCGCCAACGGCGCAAAACAGCACCATGGCAGCGGTAATCGGATCGCCCTGGCGGGTCATCTGCCAGATCCCCTGCAGCACGTTGGCATCAATGCGTACGCCAAGCAGGTAGAGCTTCAGCAGGGGCTCGGTCCAGGCGAAGGGCATCAGCAGCAGCATGGTGACGGCCATGGCGGCCAGACGGGTTAAAGACCAGTCTCGGCCGTCACGAATTTTCGCGTCACATCGGGGGCAAAAGGCACTTTGGTGCGATTTCATCTTCGGCAACATAAAAAGCGTATCGCACTGGGGGCAACGCTGATAATGTGCACGAGGCAAAGCTTCGCTTACCGTATGGACAGTTATCTTTCTTGTCGGCGTAATTTTGGTTGTTTTTAAGGCCATCAGCTGCGCACAAATAAGTATTGTTGAAAGTTATAATAACTCATGAACGGATTCATCTTGAGCATGAGCGCATTTAATGCTTATTTTAATAGGCTATGCGGTAATTTTGTAAGACAACTAAGTGATTGAATAATGAACAAAACAGAATTCTACGCGGATCTGAACCGCGATTTTAAGGCATTGATGGCGGGTGAGACCAGCTTCTTAGCCACTCTGGCAAATACTAGCGCATTGTTGTTCGAACGTCTCTCTGACGTGAACTGGGCTGGCTTTTACCTCCTGGAAGGTGACACGCTGGTACTTGGCCCGTTCCAGGGAAAACTGGCTTGCGTGCGTATTCCGGTCGGGCGCGGTGTATGCGGTACTGCGGTGGCCGAGAATCAGGTACAGCGTGTGGAAGATGTTCATGCGTTTGACGGGCATATCGCCTGTGATGCCGCCAGTAATTCTGAGATCGTACTGCCGCTGGTGGTAAGAAATCAGATTATTGGCGTTTTGGATATCGACAGCACCGTCTTCAGTCGCTTCACAACCGAGGACGAGCAAGGGCTGCGCGAGCTGGTGGCGAATCTGGAAAACGTCCTTGCCGGCACCGATTATCAAAAATTCTTTGCGAGCGTCGCAGGATAATCAACGGATAACGTAGCATTTACTGATAGCGTCATTATAATGACGCCTGTTCATGCCTGCGCTTGTTGGCAACGTCCGTTGTAATCAGGAAATTTCATGGAAAATCAACCTAAGTTGAATAGCAGTAAAGAAGTTATCGCATTTCTGGCCGAGCGTTTCCCGCAGTGCTTCAGCGCGGAAGGTGAAGCTCGTCCCCTGAAAGTCGGTATTTTTCAGGATCTGGTAGCGCGCGTTGAGGGGGAAATGAACCTCAGCAAAACTCAGTTGCGTTCTGCCTTACGTCTTTATACTTCGAGCTGGCGTTACCTGTACGGTATCAAACCGGGCGCGACTCGCGTGGATCTCGACGGCAACCCTTGTGGTGAGCTGGACGAGCAGCACGTTGAACACGCACGCAAGCAGCTTGAAGAAGCCAAAGCACGCGTTCAGGCACAACGTGCAGAACAGCAAGCGAAAAAACGCGAAGCCGCAGCGGCAAACGGCCAGGAAGAAGCGCCTCGTCGTGAGCGTAAACCGCGCCCTGCGCCGCGTCGTCACGATAATAACGATCGCAAACCGCGTGCAGACAAACCAGCAGCCAAAGCCCCACGTGCGCCTCGTGAAGAGCCGCGCCATACCCCAGTTTCTGACATCAACGCGCTGAGCGTGGGTCAGGCGCTGAAGGTCAAAGCGGGCAACAATGCTATGGACGCCACCGTACTGGAAATCACCAAAGATGGCGTTCGTGTACAGCTGACTTCTGGTATGTCAATGATTGTACGCGCAGAACACTTGTTGTTCTGAAACGGAGGCCAAGCCTGGCATGAACACTTTTTTTAAGCTCACCGCGCTGGCGGGCCTGTTTGCTATAACAGGTCACGCCTTTGCAGTGGACGATATCACGCGTGTTGATCAAATTCCGGTACTCAAGGAAGAGACGCAGCACGCGACGGTGAGCGAGCGCGTGACCTCACGTTTCACCCGTTCGCACTATCGTCAGTTCGATCTCGATCAGGCCTTTTCGGCCAAAATCTTTGACCGCTATCTGAACTTGCTGGATTACAGCCATAACGTTTTGCTCGCCAGTGATGTCGAGCAGTTCGCTAAGCGCAAATCCGAAGTGGGTGATGAGTTGCGGTCAGGCAAGCTGGATCTTTTCTACGACCTCTACAACCTGTCGCAAAAGCGCCGCTTTGAACGCTATCAGTACGCCCTGAAAGTGCTCGAACGTCCGATGGACTTCACCGGCAACGACAATTTTAATCTTGATCGCAGCAAAGCGCCGTGGCCGAAAGATGAAGCCGAGTTGAATGCGCTGTGGGACGGAAAGGTCAAATACGACGAACTGAGTCTCAAGCTGACCGGCAAAGATGAAAAAGAGATCCGTGACACGCTGACGCGTCGTTACAAATTTGCCATTCGTCGTCTGGCGCAGACCAACAGTGAGGATGTCTTCTCTCTGGCAATGACGGCCTTTGCGCACGAAATCGATCCGCACACCAACTATCTCTCCCCGCGCAACACCGAACAGTTCAATACCGAAATGAGCCTGTCTCTGGAAGGTATCGGTGCGGTACTGCAGATGGACGATGATTACACCGTGATCAATTCCATGGTGGCGGGTGGCCCGGCCTCCAAAAGCAAAGCGATCAGCGTAGGTGACCGCATTGTCGGGGTCGGACAAACCGGTAAAGGCATGGTCGATGTCATTGGCTGGCGTCTTGACGACGTGGTTGCGCTGATTAAAGGTCCGAAAGGCAGCAAAGTTCGTCTGGAAATTCTACCAGCGGGTAAAGGCACTAAAACCCGTATCGTTACCCTGACCCGTGAGCGTATCCGTCTGGAAGACCGCGCGGTGAAAATGTCGGTGAAAACCGTGGGTAAAGAGAAGGTGGGTGTCCTGGATATCCCTGGCTTCTACGTAGGGCTGACCGACGATGTGAAGGTTCAGCTGCAGAAACTTGAGAAACAGAACGTCAGCAGCGTCATCATTGACCTGCGCAGCAACGGCGGTGGTGCGCTGACAGAAGCGGTATCGCTCTCTGGCCTCTTCATCCCGTCTGGCCCTGTGGTTCAGGTGCGTGATAACAACGGTAAAGTCCGTGAAGATGCCGACAACGACGGTGTGGTCTACTACAAAGGCCCGCTGGTCGTGCTGGTCGACCGCTTCAGTGCGTCTGCGTCTGAGATCTTTGCCGCGGCAATGCAGGACTACGGCCGTGCGCTGATCGTGGGTGAGCCAACCTTTGGTAAAGGCACCGTTCAGCAGTATCGATCGCTGAACCGTATCTACGATCAGATGCTGCGTCCGGAATGGCCTGCGCTGGGTTCAGTGCAGTACACCATTCAGAAGTTCTACCGCGTCAACGGCGGCAGTACGCAGCGTAAAGGCGTCACGCCGGATATCATGATGCCGACAGGTACGGAAGAGACCGAAACGGGCGAGAAGTTTGAAGATAACGCGTTACCGTGGGACAGCATCAATGCTGCGACCTACGTGAAAGCGGGTGATATGACGCAATTTGGCCCTGAACTGCTGAAAGCGCATAACGACCGCATCGCGAAAGATCCGGAATTCCAGTACATCATGAAGGACATTGCGCGTTTCAATGCCCTGAAGGATAAACGGAATATTGTTTCTCTGAACTACGCCCAGCGTGAGAAAGAGAACAACGAAGACGATGCCACGCGTCTGGCCCGTATCAACGACCGCTTCAAGCGTGAAGGTAAGCCTCTGCTCAAGAAACTGGACGATCTGCCAAAAGATTACCAGGAGCCGGATCCTTACCTGGACGAGACGGTGCATATTGCCCTCGACCTGGCGAATCTGGAAAAAGATAAGCCTGCCGAGCAACCCGCTCCGGCGAAATAATCCCCCAACAGGCACAAGAAATTGTGCCTGTTTCTTTTTGTTCCGCATCCTTCCGTCAGGCAGATTTCCAATTGTGTAAAGTTGTGTCTTTCTGGTGACTTACGCCCTCCGGATGCTTGAAAATAGCCGCAATACCCATACGATGTGGGTAATCGCATAGTGCGCTTTGTTAAACTGAGGTTAAAAGAAAATTATGATGCGAATCGCGCTCTTCCTGCTCACCAACCTGGCGGTGATGGTGGTTTTCGGGCTCGTGCTAAGCCTGACAGGAATTCAGTCGAGCAGCGTTCAGGGTCTGTTGATTATGGCGCTGCTGTTTGGTTTTGGTGGCTCGTTCATCTCCCTGCTGATGTCGAAGTGGATGGCATTGAAATCGGTAGGGGGTGAGGTTATTGAACAGCCGCGTAACGATATGGAACAGTGGCTGATGAATACGGTGGCTCAGCAATCCCGTCAGGCCGGGATCGCCATGCCGCAGGTGGCCATTTATCATGCGCCCGATATTAACGCGTTTGCCACGGGTGCCCGTCGTGATGCATCGCTGGTTGCTGTCAGCACCGGGTTGCTGCAAAACATGAGCCGTGACGAAGCCGAAGCGGTCATCGCTCACGAAATCAGCCATATTGCCAACGGCGACATGGTGACCATGACGCTGATTCAGGGCGTGGTGAACACCTTCGTTATCTTTATCTCCCGTATCCTGGCGCAGATTGCGGCGGGCTTTATGGGCGGCAACCGTGATGAAGGTGAAGAGAGCAACGGTAACCCGCTGATCTACTTCGCCGTGTCGATGGTGCTGGAACTGGTGTTCGGTATTCTGGCGAGTATTATCACCATGTGGTTCTCGCGCCACCGTGAATTCCACGCGGATGCCGGCTCTGCGAAACTGGTGGGACGCGAGAAGATGATTGCTGCCCTGCAGCGCCTGAAAACCAGCTACGAGCCGCAGGAAGCGAACAGCATGATGGCCTTCTGCATCAACGGTAAATCAAAGTCGCTCAGTGAGCTGTTTATGTCTCACCCGCCGCTGGATAAACGTATTGAAGCGCTGCGCAGTGGGGAATACCTGAAGTAACGCGAAGCGTCACAGTAAGCCGGGCAGGCGTATTCTCCGCCCGGCTTTTTTTATGCCTGAACCCTGGGCTGGGTAACGCGCAGACCGCTGACGATGGCCGCGAGGGTGGCAAGCGCGCCGGCGGTGAGCAGCGCAACGTGGTTACCGTTTTGCCCGGCAAGGTTAAACATCAGGGCAACCAGCGCCGCGCCGCTGCTTTGCCCCAGAAGGCGCGCAGTTCCCAACATCCCGCTGGCGCCGCCACTGCGGTGACGGGGCGCAGAGGTGATGATGGTGTGATTATTGGGGGACTGAAACAGGCCGAACCCCGCACCACAGAGGATCATGCGCCAGACGATGTCCAGATCGCTGGGTGATGACGGTAACAGTGCCAGCGCGAAAAGGCCGGTTGCCATGACGGCCAGTCCCACCGCACCCAACAAACCGGCATGAATACGTTCAATTAAGTAACCCGCCAGCGGTGCCATCACCATCGTCGCCAGTGGCCAGGGCGTTAGCAGCAGCCCGGTCTCCACCTCCGAACGTCCTACCACACTCTGCAGAAAGAAGGGCAGAGAAACCAGCGCCAGCATCTGAGCGCAGAACGAGCAAATGGACGTACAGATGGAGAGCGAAAAGAGGGGGATACGCAGCAGATCTACCGGCAGCAAAGGAACGGGCAGGGCGAGCTGACGGCGAACAAAGAAGAATCCTGTTACCAGCAGGGCGATAAGCTCGATGCCGGTAAGCGCCATGGATTGCCCCTGAGCAAAGCCGCTCAGGGCTGTAATCAGCAGACCAAAGGTCAGTGCATTCATCACTGCGCTGGGGACGTCAAAACGCGGCATGGTACTTTTGGGGCCGTTAGCAGGAAGAAAACGCAGGGCAAAGAAGATAGCCACGATACCCAGCGGCACGTTTATGGCAAAGAGCCATTGCCATGAGGCGACAGAAAGTATGGCTGCTGCAATTGTTGGTCCGGCGGCGGAGGAAACCGCGACTATAAACGAGTTTATTCCCATCCCGCGTCCAAGGTGGCGTTGCGGATAGATCAAGCGGATCAATGCCGTATTTACACTCATCAGCGCCGCACCTCCAAAGCCCTGCGCTATGCGCGCCAGCGTCAGCGTGTGCAATGAGTCAGACAGGGCGCATAACAGCGAGGTAAAGGTGAACACCACCAGGCCGCACTGATAGACCCGACGGTGGCCGAACATGTCGCCGAGGAAAGAGAAGGAGAGCAGGGAAATCACAATCGCAATCTGATAGGCGTTAACAATCCATATCGAGCTGGCCGGGGATGCCTGCAGGTCGCTGGCGATAGTGGGCAGGGCAACGTTCGCAATCGCGCCATCAAGGACGGCCATTGAGATCCCAATAATAATCGTAGCAATGGCGCCGTACCGCAGGGGCAAAGGCAGACCATCGGAAAGGTTCTTTTCCATCGGGGATAAAAAGCTCAGGGTGAAATTATTCTCAGGGTAACGATTTTAGCACTGTTAACGCCGTTATATGTCGCAGATTTGTAACGAAACAAACGCGCATTGATTGCAGGTAACATCACAGGAATTTATAATAAAAACCGGTTCTGATTTTTATAAAACACTCTCTATGAGGTGGTAAATGGCAATTGCGGATTTGGATAAACAGCCAGATTCTGTTTCTTCCGTGCTGAAGGTGTTTGGCATCTTACAGGCGCTCGGAGAAGAGCGTGAAATTGGTATTACAGAGTTGTCGCAGCGTGTGATGATGTCGAAAAGCACCGTTTACCGCTTTTTGCAAACCATGAAGTCACTGGGTTATGTAGCGCAGGAAGGAGAGTCTGAAAAATACTCTCTGACGCTAAAGCTGTTCGAACTGGGTGCCCGGGCGCTGCAAAACGTTGATTTGATCCGCAGCGCGGACATTCAGATGCGTGAGATCTCCCGTCTGACCAAAGAGACCATCCACCTGGGTGCACTGGATGAAGACAGCATTGTTTACATCCATAAAATCGACTCCATGTACAACCTGCGTATGTATTCGCGCATTGGCCGCCGCAACCCGCTTTATAGCACGGCAATTGGCAAGGTTCTGCTGGCGTGGCGCGATCGCGAAGAGGTGAAGCAGATCCTTGATGGTGTGGAATATAAACGCAGTACGGAACGAACCATTACCAATACTGATGAACTGTTAACGGTACTCGACAAGGTGCGTGAACAAGGATACGGCGAAGATAACGAAGAGCAGGAAGAAGGGCTGCGCTGCATCGGCGTTCCGGTGTTTGACCGTTTTGGCGTGGTGATCGCGGGTTTAAGTATCTCTTTCCCAACCCTGCGCTTCTCAGAAGAGCGTCTGCACGAGTATGTGGCTATTCTGCACACTGCCGCGCGTAAGATTTCCGAGCAGATGGGCTATCACGACTATCCCTTTTAACGCGTTTTAGCATAAAAAAACGCCGCATCTTCTGCGGCGTTTTTCGTCAGTGGTTAACCAGGCCAGTTAGCCATTATCAACCACTACGGACATCTTTCTCAGTACCGGGCAGTTGGTTAAACCAATGATGCCGCTATCAGAATGGAGATACTGCGCCGTGCTTACGCCTTGTGCTGTTACGTACTTACACTGAATACCTAAGCCTGCTGCATTTTCGGTGCTTCCCACAAGCACACCGTAGCCGGTTAACAAAAGTCCAATCCAGAGTATCGCCAGTACTAAAATCGTTCGAATGATTACGCGCATTGTTACCTCTTTTATCGTTGTTATCATGAGGCTAGCCTAAACGGTTTACGTAATGAAACAAGTGCAGGATTCTGAAAAAGACCTGATGTTGGTACAGTTAGTCCTTGTTTAAGGTCACCGTGATAACCTGGTTGTATCAGGTCTTTAGACGGAGTGTGGAGTGAAAAAAATACGCTGGGTGATTCTGATTGTCGTACTGATAGCGTGCGTGGTGTTATGGACGCAGACGATCAATGTGATGTGCGATCAGGATGTACAGTTTTTTAGCGGCGTTTGCGCAATCAATAAGTTTATCCCGTGGTAGCACGCATTTTTTCTTAAGGTGATTTCCTTCCTTCGCACCAGTGGTAAAATAGGCGTTTTTATTGAGGTGGTGAAATGGGTGAGTTACTGAACTCAGGGTTGCTGAATGTAGCATCCCTGATGATCTCTTTGGTTGTTCTGCTGGTGGGTCTGGTCATTTGGTTTTTCGTGAACCGTGCCAGTTCCCGTACAAACGAGCAGATTGAACTGCTGGAAGCGCTGCTCGATCAGCAAAAGCGTCAGAATGCGCTGCTGCGTCGTCTGTGCGAGGCTAACGAACCGGAAGGGAAAGACGAGTCAAAAGAGGCTGTCGCTGAAAACAACCAGGATCAGGACGATTTTATCCGTCTGGTGGCTGAGCGCTGATTGCCGTGTCCCGGGAGGGACTGTGGTCTGGTTCAGTCCAGGTGTAATCCCTCCCTGAAAATGCGTTAAGTGGTAAGGCAGATAATTTAGCACCAGTTAATAGTACTTTCAGGATACTGAAAACTGGCGATTATTTATCCTTATAAACGAAGCGATGAATTGTTGCATATATTCTGTATGTATCTACGCTCAAAAATGTTTTATTTTTATCGAAACGTTTTGCTTGCCTTGTTTTGATGCAGCGTCATAAAAATTTCATTATTTTGGTGCATAACCCTCCTTATTACCTGCTGCATTTTAATACAGTTCGGTGCGGATTATTAACATTGAGTTTTTCCTGAAACAATACGCCCCCGTTGCAATGATTTAAGCATAAGTTTTCACAATTTGTTCTAACTCAATCAATTCCGAAGATTTCTTTTCACGGTTGCTGGACGCATTGTAATGATTGAGCTATGTTAAAAAAGTCTTAGATTACAGTGCTTGCGAAAGCACCGTAGAGCCTGTGTAAGAGCGTTAAGCTGTCTGTGTGTATCGCGCATAATTGTGCAAATCCTTACAGACAGTGTTCGAATTTGTGCGGCGGATCGAGACATGTTTAAAAATGGCTTGCCATATTAAACATAGTGTGTGATAACACGTTTTGGGTCAAACGAGGTACAGTTCTGTTTATGTGTGGCATTTTCAGTAAAGAAGTCCTGAGTAAACACGTTGTCGTTGAATACCGCTTCTCTGCCGAACCTTATATTAGTGCCTCAAGCAGTAATGTCTCAGTTTTATCTCAGTCAATGCCTGCGGGCTAAGAAAACACTCTAAGGAATTTTGCAAATGGCAAAGATTAAAGGTCAAGTTAAGTGGTTCAACGAGTCTAAAGGTTTTGGTTTCATTACTCCTGCTGACGGCAGCAAAGACGTGTTCGTACACTTCTCTGCAATCCAGGGTAACGGCTTCAAAACTCTGGCTGAAGGCCAGAACGTTGAGTTCGAAATTCAGGACGGCCAGAAAGGCCCAGCTGCAGTTAACGTAACTGCTATCTGATCGAACCGCTGCTGACTGAAGCGCGTAGCACTTCAATCTCAGACATAAAGCCTCGCACAATGCGGGGCTTTTTTATGCCCCTATCTTTCAAAATATGACTATCCTCTGTCTTGTTAGCAACTTGTTGCAAAGCTGCGAGGTTAGAAGCACAGTTTCGCCTCCCTCAGCGCATCTTTTCCCGTTAAATCAGAGCGTTGTTTAACAGCTCTGGGGTTCAGGTGAAAAAGAAATTAATTACGAGCGCTGGCAATTTCACACCAGCGCGTTTTGCGCTGCTCTGTTTTGCTATTTTCTGCAGTCTGGCTTTTTTACTGGGTCGTGTTGCCTGGCTACAAATCATCAAACCAGACAACCTGGTGAAGCAGGAAGATATGCGATCGCTGCGTCAGCTGACGATTGATGCTCCACGAGGGATGATCACGGATCGTGAAGGCCGACCTCTGGCGGTCAGCGTGCCCGTCAGAGCCGTATGGGCCGACCCTAAAACGGTACTCGCAAAAGGGGGCGTTGGTTTTGACGATCGCTGGCAGGCGCTTGCGAGCGCGCTTCATCTCTCCCTGAATACCCTCTCTTCGCGCATTAACGCCAATCCCAGGGGCCGGTTCATTTACCTGGCTCGTCAGGTTGATCCTGCGCAGGCCAAATGGATTGATAAACTGAATTTGCCGGGAATTAACCTGCGTGATGAATCGCGCCGTTTTTACCCGGCAGGCCACGTGGCGGCCAATCTGATTGGCTTCACCAATATTGACGGGCAGGGCATTGAAGGGGTGGAAAAAAGCTTTAATACTCAGCTGACGGGTAAAGCGGGTGTCCGACAGGTAAGGGAGGATCGCTACGGCCGGGTGGTTGAAAACCTGACGGAAGTTGCGCCCACGCCAGCGCATAACATTCAGCTCAGCATCGACGAGCGGCTACAGACCATTACCGAAGACGCGCTGGATAATGCCGTGGCCTGGAATAAGGCCGAGTCAGGGGCATCGGTATTGATCAATATCCCAACCGGCGAAATACTCGCCATGGCGAGTTACCCGGACTTCAACCCCAATAACCGGGAAGGCGCGACAATTAACGATTTTCGTAACCGGGCTATTAGCGATACGTTCGAACCCGGTTCGACCGTTAAACCGCTGGTGCTGATGACGGCGCTGCAGCAGGGGCTGGTCCAGCCGGACAGCGTGATTGACACCCATCCTTATACACTTGATGGACACCGTATTCGCGACGTGGGCTACTACCCGGAGCTGACGATGACCGGGATCCTGCAGAAATCGAGCGATACCGGAGTCTCCCGGCTCTCGCTGGCGATGCCCATACAGCACCTTCTTGATACCTACCGGAACTTTGGTTTTGGCACGAACACGGGTCTTGGCTTAACGGGTGAGAGCGCGGGCCTGTTGCCACAGCGTAAGTACTGGAGCCAGCTCGACCGCGCGACCTTTGCCTTCGGCTATGGCCTGATGGTGACGCCGCTCCAGCTTGCCCACGTCTATGCGACGATTGGCGGATTTGGACTGGAGCGTCCCCTGTCGATCACCCGCATCGATCCCCCCGTTATCGGGCACCGCGTTATGCCGGAGGAGATCGCGCATGAGGTGGAGCATATGATGGAGAGCGTTGCGCTACCCGGTGGCGGTGGCGTTAAGGCCGCGGTGCGTGATTACCGCGTGGCGGTAAAAACCGGTACGGCGAAGAAGATTGATGACAGCGGCAAATATGTCGATAAATATGTCGCCTATACCGCGGGCGTCGCGCCTGCGAGCGATCCGCGTTTTGCGCTGGTCGTGGTGATTAACGAGCCTCAAAACGGGGCGTACTACGGTGGGGCGGTTTCAGCGCCGGTTTTCAGCGAAATCATGGGCAACGTGCTGCGCCTGGAGAATATAAAACCTGATGGCCTCCCGGCCGGTTCTGACCACCTTATCGTCATGCGGTAATCCAGCCGTTTTATAGCGGGGCGAATAGCGGTACACTTCGCCCTTTGGTTTATGCCCCGGAGTTGCCATGTCCTTCAGTTGCCCCCTTTGTCATGCGTCGCTGATGCGCTCAGATAAAAGTTATCGTTGTCCGCAGGGACATCAGTTTGATATGGCGAAAGAAGGATATGTGAATCTTCTGCCGGTGCAGCATAAGCGCTCCCGCGATCCGGGCGATAGTGCGGAGATGATGCAGGCACGCCGTGCATTTCTCGATGCCGGACACTATCTGCCGCTGCGGGAGACAGTTGCGCAGATGCTGGATGATATGTTGCCTGATTCGGCGTCCGCCATGCTGGATATCGGTTGTGGAGAAGGATACTACACCGCGCGGTTTGCGGAAGTGGCGCGTGAGAAGGGGGCCGTAACATTCGGTCTCGACGTGTCGAAAGTGGCCATTCGCGCGGCGGCTAAACGCTACGCTGGCGTGACGTACTGCGTGGCTTCAAGCCACCGGTTGCCGTTCGAAGATGCCAGTATGGACGCTATCATCCGCATCTATGCTCCCTGTAAAGCGCAAGAGCTTGCACGGGTGGTGAAACCCGGCGGATGGGTCATCACCGTCACACCCGGCCCGCGTCACCTGATGGAACTGAAAGGGCTCATCTATGATGACGTGCGTCTGCATGCCCCCCATTCTGAACAGCTGGCCGGTTTTACGCTGAAGCAGGAGCAGTCAGTGGCGTATCAAATGGATCTGGAGGGGCAGGAGGCGGTAGCACTGTTGCAGATGACGCCGTTCGCGTGGCGGGCAAAACCGGAAGTTTGGGCGGCGCTAGCGGCCCGGACGACGTTTAGCTGCCAGACAGATTTCAGTATCCATGTCTGGCAGCGCGACGCTTAACCCGCGAAGTGTGCCCAGAGGATCTGGGCACCAATGCCGATCAAAACGATACCGCCTAAGATCTCGGCGCGTTTACCCAGTAGCGGGCCGATAAAGCGTCCGACCATTATGCCCAGCGTGGACATAATAAGTGTTGCACAGCCAATGGCCAGCGCAGTGGCGATAATGTTAACCTGCAGGAAAGCCAGACCCACCCCGACGGCCATGGCGTCAAGGCTTGTGGCGATAGCGGTCGTCACCAGCAGCCAGAATCCATGGCGGTATTGCGGTTCCGCATCTTCATCATCCCCGCCGCGAAAACCCTCGATGACCATTCGGCCACCGAGAAACACCAGCAGAACGAACGCGATCCAGTGATTCCACTCGAGCACGAACTGGCTGGCGAGCATACCCAGACCCCAACCCATGAGCGGTGTCAGCGTTTCGATGGCGCCAAAAATCAGCCCGGTACGCAGTGCTTCTGAGAATTTAGGTTTGTGGAGCGTGGCACCCTTGCCAATGGAGGCAGCAAAAGCGTCCATGGACATGCCAAAAGCGAGAAGGATCGTAGCGGAGATATTCATAACAGCGTCCAGACCGGGGATATCCATATGACACATCACTGCCCCCAGTAAACAGCAGTTGATGTATCTATGGTCTCGCCTGATCTCTTTTGCACCGTAAGCGTGCTGAAAGCGATCCGTACGTGCCACGTTTTTCAACGAGTATGTTGACACGTACATTTCCTGCGTGCAGGAAATCGGCTACTCCCCAACGACGGGCGCAACCTTAACATATTTTGAGAATATAAAACAACATCGAGGAAGGCTTAATTTACTCGCTTTCTTGATAACGATTTTCATTTAGGTTTATGCGTGAAAATATCGTTAATGAATATAAGTCAAAAGAGGATAGCAGATATAGCAACGGCTATATTCAGGGTGAGAAAATAGCGTAATATATAGCCGATGCTATAAATTTAACTCATTGAGTTTTAAGGAGTAATGTGTATATTTTCTCAAGGTCATCAATATTCTTGACCCGGATGAGCAGGCGGCGTTGTTCTAATTGCATCACTAACACACCGTCTTCGGATAAATTCATCTCTTTAATGCGGTTATATTCTATCCATACGTTGGCGAAGAAGAATCCGTGTTTTTTAAAAATGAGTTTTGGCGAACGGATCCAGAAAAGGTAAATCGCCATTAATGCCAGCGCACATAATAACCATGTGGTTAATATTGCACCGTGGCTGGTGACGTTATTGTAGATCAGAATGACCACCAGACCCGCGAAGATAAACGCATCAATGCGTCCGCGGCGTAAGAGGGGAAGGGTCAGTAGCGTCTCGCCGTGGCGGCGAGGCATAATGAACTCGTCATAGATAGCGTAAGCCAGAAGGGCAACAATAAATAAAACCAGTACGATGTCCGTGACAGTCATTCATCCTCCGGATAACCGATAAAAAACCGGGGGCAAGCCCCCGGCGTCTCACGTTACTGCTTTACAGACCCAGCAGGCCGACAGCGTAGCCCGCGATACCGATGACGAAGAAGCCAACGATGATCCACAGCGGGTTCACCTTCTTACGCAGCAGCCACATACAGGCGAAGGTCAACAGCAGCGGTACCAGGCCCGGCATCAGCTGATCCAGGATAGTCTGCACGGTGGTAACGCGGGTCTGACCATCCTGGCCGGTGATGGTCGATACCACCAGCGGGATGTTCACGTGCGTCCACTTGTTCACCAGTGCCCCCATCACAAACAGGCCCAGGATTGACGCCCCCTCGGTCAGTTTCTGCAGGAAGCCGCCGCCCATATCCTTAACAATATCCACGCCCTTGCGGTAGCCGTAGGCCACGCCGTAGTAACGTGTCAGCAGTCGCACTGCGTTGAACAGGATAAAGAACAGCAGAGGACCGAGCAGGCTGCCGCTCATGGCGATCCCCGCCCCCAGTGCTGCAAAGACCGGACGAACCGTACCCCAGAAGATAGGGTCACCTACACCGGCCAGAGGACCCATCAGACCGACTTTGATACCGTTGATCGCACCATCGTCAATCTCTGCGCCGTTGGCACGCTGCTCTTCCATCGCCAGCGTTACGCCCAGAACCGGCGCGGCTACATATGGATGGGTGTTGAAAAATTCCAGGTGACGCTTAATCGCCTGACGTCGTGCTTCGTTATTTTCCGGGTACAGGCGCTTGATCGCCGGTACCATGGAGAAGCAGAAGCCCAGCGCCTGCATACGTTCGAAGTTCCATGAACCCTGAAACAGGTTAGAACGGATGAACACGCCACGAATATCACCCGGAGTGAGTTTTTTCTCGGTGGTAGTTTTTGTCATATCAACCATTTCGCTCACCTGTTAGTCCAGTTCGTTATCGAGATCGTTGTTACCAGCAGCCTGCGCTGGGGCACCCGCAACGCGGTTATATTTCGGGCTGAGCTGGATGTAGAGAATTGCCATTACGGCACCAATGACACCCAGTGCAACCAGGTTGAAGTTGGTGAATGCTGCGGTGACGAAGCCGAGGTAGAAGAACGGCATCAGGTAGCCTGCGCGCATCATGTTAATGACCATCGCATAACCAACGACCACGATCATACCGCCCGCGATGTTCAGACCGCCGGTGACCACTTCTGGAATGGCGTTCAGCATGCTCTGGACTTCACTGGTACCGACTGAGATCGCAACGATAACCGCCGGAATGGCGATACGCATCGCCTGCAGGAACAGGGATGAAACGTGGAACCAGGAGAGTGCCGTGAGGTTGCCGTTTTCGGCCGCCTTATCCGCCGCGTGCTGGAAAGCAACGGTGATGGTACGTACGATAATGGTCAGAACCTGGCCTGCTGCAGCCAGAGGAATGGCCAGAGCGATACCTGCACCGATACTCTGATGACCGGCAATAACCAGAACGGTCGAAATGATGGAGGCCAGCGCGGCATCTGGCGCAACGGCAGCACCGATGTTCATCCAGCCGAGGGCGATCATTTCCAGCGTACCCCCGATGATGATACCGGTTTTCATATCACCCAGTACGGCACCAATCAACGTACAGGCCACCAGAGGACGGTGGAACTGAAATTCATCAAGTACGGATTCCATACCCGCAATACATGCGACGACGAACACCAGCACAATCTGAAGAGTGGTAATCTCCATTGTACTTCTCCTATTACATAAGCTTTATGTGAAAAACCGGCGCGGGCTTATTTCCCAACTTTACCGATCAAATCCATCATTTTCAGTTTCTGGTCAGTGGAAACTTTACGGGCTTCCAGCTCAATACCGCGCGCATTCAGCTTGTTGAATGCCTCGATATCTTTCGCATCGACTGAAATGGCGTTGTTGACCTGCGTTTTGCCCTGACGGAACGCCATACCCCCAATGTTCACGGAGGTGATTTTCACGCCGCCTTCAACAATGCGCTCAACGTCTGTCGGGTTAGTAAACAGCAGCATTACGCGCTCACCCGCGTATTTCGGGTTGTTGTAAACGCGGATCATCTTGGCGACATCCACCACGTGCGCGGTGACGCCAGGAGGAGCAACCTGAGTCAGAAGGGTTTTACGTACGGTGTCGGCGGCAACTTCGTCGCTGACGACGATAATGCGGCGAACGTTGGTCTCTTTAGTCCAGCGCGTTGCCACCTGGCCGTGGATTAATCGGTCATCAATACGTGCAAGGCCGATGACCATATAATCATTCGGGCCCATGGGTTTTGCCGGTGTAGCCACTTTCGGTGCTGCTGCTGCCGCGGGAGCGGGTTTCTCAACCGGCTGTGCTTTCAGGGCTTTCACGCCCTCACGGCCCGTTTCAACCGCCAGGGCGACAAGCTCATCAAAAGTCGGGTTGTCGTCGCGCGCCATAAAGGTTTCCACCAGCATGGGTATGTTAACGCCGGCGACGACTTCATAATGCTCTTTATCGACGACAATACGGCTGGCAGCATTGAACGGGCTGCCGCCCCATGTATCAACGAGAAACAGCACGCCTTTGCTGGTATCCAGCTTCGAGAGTTGAGCGTTGTACTTCTCAATCAGCGTCTCGGCGTTTTCACCGGGAACGAAATCGATCCAGCCGACGTTTTCCTGCTCGCCCAACAGCATCTCTGCCGTTTTGAGTAGCTGCTCAGCAGCCCAACCATGTGTGCCTATGACAATAGCAATGGTCACTTGCTACCTCCTTTTATTATCATTAATACGCCTGCCGGGCAGTCGTACTGAGAATCGTATTGGCGAACCGAATCGATTCAGATAAGGGTTAGAGTTCAAAAAACTAAGACTTCCGCGAATTATTTTAGACAGTGAAAAAATAATTTATGTGATGAAGATCCGTAATTTAGCTTTCCCGATCGAGAAAATTCTCAACACAAATTTAGTCTTATTGCGTTTTTGCAAAAGAACGTAAATCTTTGCTTAAAACCTGGTGTCTCTGATATGTTTAGCCTCCGTTTACCTGTTCAGGAGTATAGGGCTACAGCCCACTATATGGACCGTCACCGACGTCAGTCATCTTTCAGGCCAATTTGCGCCTTTTTCACCGGCGATCCTCGCCATGTACCGACTCTGTCTTCCTCTGTTTTGCCCACGTTGAGTGGGGCACCGTTTCGTCATTCCTTTAGCAGGAGCTTGTCATGGAATTCTTAATGGACCCGTCAATCTGGGTGGGATTGCTCACGCTGGTGGTGCTGGAGATCGTTCTCGGCATCGATAACCTGGTGTTTATCGCCATCCTTGCGGATAAGCTGCCGCCAAAACAGCGTGATAAAGCGCGTCTGATTGGCCTCTCGCTGGCGCTGGTCATGCGACTGGGACTGCTTTCCGTCATTTCCTGGATGGTCACACTGACAAAACCGCTGTTCTCCGTCATGGATTACACCTTCTCCGGGCGTGATTTAATCATGCTGATCGGGGGGATATTCCTGCTCTTTAAAGCGACCACGGAACTCCACGAGCGGCTGGAAAACCGTCAGCACGACGATGGACACGGTAAGGGCTACGCCAGTTTCTGGGTGGTGGTGCTGCAGATCGTCGTGCTGGATGCGGTCTTCTCGCTGGATGCGGTAATCACGGCGGTCGGCATGGTGAACCATCTTCCGGTGATGATGGCGGCTGTGGTCATTGCTATGGCGGTCATGCTGCTGGCGTCGAAACCGCTGACGCGTTTCGTCAACCAACATCCGACGGTGGTTGTGCTCTGTCTGAGCTTCCTGCTGATGATTGGTCTGAGCCTGGTAGCGGAAGGTTTTGGCTTCCATATTCCGAAAGGTTATCTGTACGCCGCAATTGGCTTCTCGATCCTGATTGAACTGTTCAACCAGATTGCGCGCCGGAACTTTATTAAGCAGCAGTCGAATCAGCCGCTGCGTGCCCGTACCGCGGATGCCATTCTGCGTCTGATGGGCGGTCGTCGCCAGGTGAACGTTCAGTCTGATACTGAAAACCGTAATCCGGTGCCGGTTCCGGAAGGGGCGTTTGTAGAAGAAGAGCGCTACATGATCAACGGCGTGCTCTCCCTTGCTTCCCGTTCGCTGCGCGGAATCATGACCCCGCGCGGGGAAATCAGCTGGGTCGATGCGAACCTGAGCGTGGATGAAATTCGTCAGCAGTTGCTCTCTTCACCGCACAGCCTGTTCCCGGTGTGTCGCGGTGAACTGGATGAGATCATCGGCGTCGTGCGCGCGAAAGAGATGCTGGTGGCCCTGGAAGAGGGCGTCAACGTCGAAGCCATTGCGGCTGCATCGCCTGCGATTGTTGTGCCGGAAACGCTGGATCCGATCAACCTGCTGGGCGTGTTGCGACGCGCACGCGGCAGCTTCGTTATCGTCACCAACGAGTTCGGTGTGGTGCAGGGGCTGGTCACGCCGCTGGACGTGCTGGAAGCGATTGCCGGTGAGTTCCCGGATGCCGACGAAACGCCTGAGATCGTCGCCGACGGCGAAGGCTGGCTGGTTAAAGGCACGACCGACCTGCACGCGCTCTCGCACACGCTCGGGGTGGAAAACGTGGTCAACGATGAAGAAGACATTGCGACCGTTGCCGGTCTGGTTATCGCCGTGAACGGGCAAATCCCGCGTATCGGGGATGTGATTGAGTTGCCGCCGCTGCACATTACCATTGTTGAAGCCAACGACTATCGCGTTGATATGGTCCGTATTGTTAAAGAACAATCTGTCCACGATGAAGAAGAATAGCTCTGCTTAACGCAGGGGCATTAAGGGCACAATGTGTCCGTTATGCTGTGCTGGCGGGGGAGTACTTCCCGCCAGCCATTGTGGAAAGTCTCTCAGCGGCATCGGCCGCGCATAGTAAAATCCCTGCAGGACCGATACACCATGGCGGCGCAGATATCGCGCCTGCTCCTCTGTTTCGACCCCTTCAGCCACCAGTTCGATATTGAGTCGCTGACCCAGTGCAATGATGATATCCGTCACCGTTGAATTCACGGCGTCGGTGCCAATGGCGGTGATAAACGACTGGTCGATTTTTAGTACGTCCGGGTGCAGCTTTTCAAGCCAGGAGAGGGAGCTGTTTCCGGTACCAAAATCGTCGATGGCAAGCTTCACCCCTTTGCGATGCAGTTCGCGCACAATACGATATTCCGCATCCGGAAGGGCATCCCGTTCCGTTAATTCAATCACCAGCTGCTGACGCGGGTTAGCGCTGAACCAGAGGCGGTTCAGGTCCTGTAACAACACCGCGTGACGGAAATGGCTGGCTGCGACGTTAATGCCGATGTGAAAACCGGCGCTGGAAGGAAAGTAGCCTATCTGACGTACGGTTTCGGCGAGGACATAGCGTGTCAGAGGGACAATCAGATTATGTTCTTCCGCCAGAGGAATAAACACTTCCGGGGAGATCCACCCCTGTCGCGGGTTATTCCAGCGCAGCAGAATTTCAACGCCGACGCACGCCTGAGTACGGGCATTCACCAGCGGCTGGCAGAAAAGCTCGAATTCCCGGGCCGCAATGCCCATATCAATCTCCCACGTGAAACTCATCCTGTTCGCCGTCGCCAGCCAGGCGAGATAGCCCAGCAGCAGGCTCAGCATAAGACCCAACGGAAGCTGCGCGGGCAGGGTCTTCAGGGCCAGCTCTCCTGGACCTGGCCCGCTGACGATGATGGAGAAGGGGTTGTGGGTGGATGACAGCTGAACAAGCGCGCCAGCCTTTCCGAAAGTCAGGCTATCAGTGACCCGTTGACCATAGCGCAAAAAACGATCGCCCACGGATAACGCCACATCATCAATAAGTGGACGCTCGGGCTCCAGTATCATTCTGGTGATCAAATCAATATTAATGATCTCAATGACGCCATCTTCCCCGTCCTGGGACACCGGGTTCCACTGGATCAAGATCGGACTGCCCTTCATCAGCCACCGATCGGTCGATAAAATCAGCTTCGGCGTGCTGGCGGGTAATTCCGGGAGAAAGTCGCGGATGGGAATATTACGGCTGCCGAAAACACTGGAGCAATACAGGATACCGTCTTTAATCAGGGCAATGGAGCGTACCGTTTGCAAAATGGCCGCCTGTTTTCGCAGGGCCAAATGTGCCTGAGGGCAGGGCTGACCCACCAGCTGTTGGAACACGCTGCGGCGTTTTTCCAGCGAAAGGAGAAGATTATCCAGAGAGCGAACGGTATGGCTGCTGAAGTCGAGTACCCGCTGCTGGTTAACGTTGCGCTGAGAAATAAAGCGAGCGCCCAGGGTCAGAATGAGCGTAAGGATCGCAACCGTCACACAGACGATAACGCGTTTTCGGCGGTAATGTTTAATGATCGTTTGTGCAGTTTGCATGAACGGTCGCCTGATAAGCCACCAGCCCCAAAAGCCGGACGCAACAGTAAAAGTGTAGTGGGGAAAGCGAAAGGAGACGAGAAAGAGGGGGGAAATTCGCCCATCCGTTGCAGATGGGCGAAAGCGAGTATTAGTCGCACTGCACCTTAATAGCCAGACCACCACGCGACGTCTCACGGTACTTCGCGTTCATGTCTTTGCCGGTTTCGTACATGGTTTCGATGACCTTATCCAGCGACACGCGCGGTTCGCTGGTACGGCGCATCGCCATGCGTGAGGCGTTGATCGCTTTGACAGAGGCAATCGCGTTACGCTCAATGCACGGTACCTGTACCTGGCCCGCGACAGGGTCACAGGTCAGACCGAGGTTATGCTCCATACCAATCTCTGCCGCCACGCAAACCTGTTCAGGGCTTGCACCCAACAGTTCAGCCAGACCGGCGGCAGCCATTGAGCAGGCAACGCCCACTTCACCCTGACAGCCCACTTCCGCACCGGAGATGGACGCGTTCATCTTGTACAGCGCGCCGATGGCCCCTGCCGCGAGGAAATAGCGGATAAAGATATCGGGCGTGACAGGCTCAATAAAGTGATCGTAGTAGGCCAGTACCGCTGGAACGATACCGCAGGCACCGTTGGTTGGCGCCGTCACGACGCGGCCACCGGCGGCGTTCTCTTCGTTAACCGCCAGGGCAAACATGTTTACCCAGTCGACCACGTTCATCGGGTCATTCGAGAATTTATCCGTAGTCACCAGCATACGGCGCAGGGCAGAGGCACGACGCGGCACGCGCAGTGGCCCAGGCAATACGCCTTCGGTTTTCATCCCGCGGTCAATACAGGCGCGCATGGTTTGCCACACGTTAGCAAAATAGTCTTCAATCTCTTTTTTGCTGTGCAGCGCCAGTTCGTTCTGCATAACCATACCGGACAGGGAAAGACCGGTCTCTTTGCAGTACCCCAACATCTCGGTAGCCGACTTAAACGGATACGGGACGCTGACGTCGCCAACGCTGTCTTTGCCAAAATGCTCTTCATCCACGATGAAGCCACCGCCGATGGAGTAGTACGTTTTGCTGTAAATCTCTTTTTCACCGCTCCAGGCATGAATGGTCATGCCGTTTTCATGCAGCGGCAGGTTGTCGCTGCGAAAACGCATGCCGTCATCCTGCGGGAAATCCACTTCATGCTGGCCGTTAGCCAGCAGCAGGCGTCCGCGCGTTTCCACGTCGCGGATAAATGCCGGGATGGCATCAATATCAACAGTGTCCGGCATATTGCCTGCCAGACCCATAATAATGGCGATATCGGTGTGGTGGCCTTTACCCGTTAATGACAGTGAGCCGTAGACATCCACGGCGACACGGGTAACGCTTTCCAGTAATCCTTTTTCGACCAGATCATCGACGAACTGTTTACCGGCCTTCATCGGCCCAACAGTATGGGAAGACGAAGGGCCAATTCCCACTTTGAACATGTCGAATATACTAATCACTTTCACACTCCTGACAGGGTTACCGGGGTTCCAGTAACGATGTTATAACTGCGCATAGTGTAAGAGGGAACACCGACCTCGGCTTAACTATTCACATGAATTAAACTAATGGTTAACGATGGGTTTTGCTAATAGCGCGACGCGGATCGCAAACCTGCAAAAAAGGATGGAATGTAAAGTATAGTCAAGGTTTCAGGCCGATTTGCAGCGCCAGTTCACGAATGATCCCCGCCGTCATGCCCCAGACAAAATAATGCTGATACCAGGACAACCAGACCCGATGATCATGCCCACGACGCTGAATATCCAGCGGATGATAACGGCTGAGCCGGAGCGCCTCTTCAAGCGGCATCTCAAACACGGCTGACACTTCATCGACGCTGGCGTGATACTGCAGGCCCGGCGGGATAATCCCCACCACGGGCGTGACCTGAAAACCGGTCACGCTGTCGACCGGCGGCAGCACGCCTATCACCTCGACCGCCTCAGGCGGGATGGCCACTTCTTCCTGGGCTTCCCGCAGCGCGGCGGCGATCAGCGACGCATCGGTGCTGTCCACCGCGCCTCCGGGAAAAGCAACCTGACCGGCGTGTTTACGCATATGCGGCGAGCGCTGCGTCAACAACAGCCCCGGCTGCTCCCGGCGCACCACCGGGATCAGCACCGCCGCCTGACGTTGATTCAGCGTGGCGCGGTTGACCTGCGGTCGCAAAAGCTGAAAGCGCGACAGAAAATCATCCAGCGTCAGGTTCTCTTTCTCCACCGTTAGTTCTCCAGTTGTTTCAGGATACGGTTAACTTTATCAAAGGTTTCCTGATATTCCGCCTCGACCTGGCTATCCGCCACAATGCCACCGCCTGCAGAGCAGTACAGATTGCCGTCGCAGGCCGTCAGGGTACGAATGGTGATGCTGGTATCCATAGTGCCGCACAGGCTGATATAGCCGATACTGCCGCACCAGGCGTTGCGGCGGTGCGGTTCCAGTTCGTCGATGATCGCCATCGCGCGAATTTTGGGGGCTCCGGTGATGGAGCCGCCCGGAAACGCGGCGCGAAGCAGATCGCAGGCGGTGCGCGTGGCGGGCAGGCGCGCGGTAATGGTGCTGACCAGATGATGTACCGCCGGGAAAGGCTCGACGACAAACAGCTCCGGCACGCGCACGCTGCCGGGTTCGGCGACGCGGCCAATATCGTTACGCATCAGGTCGACGATCATCAGGTTCTCGGCGCGATCTTTCGGCGATGCGGCGAGTTTCTCCGCCTGCTGGCGATCGGCGTTGGGGTCCGCCAGACGCGGTAGTGTGCCTTTAATCGGGCGGGTTTGAATGACCCCTTCGGCCAGATGAATAAAGCGCTCTGGCGACAGGCTGAGGATAGCGCCCTGAGGCAGACGTACGAATGCGCTGAACGGCGCCTTGTTGCTGGCATTAAGACGGGAAAACGCCTGCCACTCATCTCCGTGATAAGTCGCCTGGAAACGCTGGGCAAGGTTCACCTGATAACAGTCGCCGCTTTGCAGATACGCCTGAACGCGCGCGAATTTTTCAGCGTATTCCGTCTCGCTCATATTCGAGCGCCAGCCGGAGGTCAGCCTGAACGTCTGGGCCGGGGCGGGCTGTTGCGCTTCAAGCCAGGCCAGTCGCGCCTGCACGTCACTATGGCTCAGCAGAGAAACCGTTTTTTTCTGGTGATCGACAATTAACGCCCAGTCATACAGCCCCACGGCCATGTCTGGCAGGGAAATATCAGCCTGCGCATGCTCGGGCAGCGTTTCGAAACGGCGACCCAAATCGTAGCCAAACAGACCAAGCGCGCCACCCTGAAAAGGGAGATCCGGGTCTGGGGTGGCGGATAAGCCCAACGCGTTGAGCGCTTGCTGAAGCTGCATCAGGGGATCATCCGTCGGCGCCAGGTCATCGGTTGTCAGCGTTTTAAGCGGGTCGGCAACCAGAATATCAAAGCGGCTGTAGGGGTGATCCGCATGGCCAGAATGCAGCAGCATGGCAAAGGGAAGGTGGCTTATGCGGGCAAACCAGAACTCCGCGGCGTCAGCACGCCAGGGCAACGTCAATACAGTGGGGAAGCGCATGTTCATGTGTGGCATACTACCGGGCAGCGTGAAATAATTAGCGCGAATAATTTAGCAGGAGTTGACGATGTTTGCAGGTTTACCTTCTCTGAGCCATGAACAGCAGCAGAAAGCGGTTGAGCGAATTCAGGAACTGATGTCCCAGGGAATGAGCAGCGGACAGGCGATTACCGTCGTCGCTCAGGAGATTCGCGCCAGTCATTCCGGCGAGCGGATTGTGGCGCGATTCGAAGATGATGATCCAGAAGATCAAGAGGAGTGATCGGGCTTAAACCGCCGCGATAATCTTAATTTCGACCTTATACTCCGGTTTCATCAGCGTGGCCTGTACGGTGCAGCGTACAGGCGCGTGACCCGCCACTACCCATGCATCCCAGGCTTTGTTCATCGCCGCGAAATCATCTTTATTGGCCAGAAAAATGGTCGCATCTAGAATGCGGGATTTATCGCTGCCCTGTTTTTCCAGCACGGCATCAATTTGCGCCAGCGTGTTGGCCGTTTGCTCGAAGGCATCCGCGTCCAGGTTAGCCGGTACGCCAGTGTAGTAGAGCGTCTGGTTGTGGATCACCACATCAGACCAGCGGGCTTCGGCATCAATGCGCTTAATCGTCATAAACGTTTCCTCGTTATTTTTCGTCATCAGGCGGCAAGACTGCCATATTGTGCCGGCGTCGTCACTATTTGGGGTGGCACTGGAGAGGCGGGACTGACATAATCCCTGTGCAAAAATACAGTGAGAGAGCACCGTGGCAGACGATTTTTCCCCTGAAGGTCAGTTAGCACAAGCGATTCCCGGCTTCAAACCGCGTGAACCTCAGCGGCAGATGGCGCATGCCGTAGCGCACGCTATCGACAAGGCGCAGCCGCTGGTGGTCGAGGCCGGTACCGGCACGGGGAAAACCTACGCGTATCTCGCTCCGGCGCTGCGGGCGAAAAAGAAGGTCATTATCTCCACCGGTTCAAAAGCGCTGCAGGATCAGCTCTACAGCCGCGATTTGCCCACCGTGGCGAAAGCGCTGAAATACAAGGGCCGACTGGCGCTGCTGAAAGGCCGTTCTAACTACCTTTGCCTGGAGCGCCTTGAACAGCAGGCGCTGGCGGGCGGCGATCTGCCGGTTCAGACCCTGAGCGACGTGATTATCCTTCGCGCCTGGGCCAACCAGACGGAAGAGGGGGATATCAGCACCTGTGCGAGCGTGCCGGAAGACTCTCCTGCCTGGCCACTGGTGACCAGCACCAACGACAACTGCCTCGGCAGCGACTGTCCGCTGTATAAAGACTGCTTTGTGGTGAAAGCGCGTAAAACGGCAATGGATGCCGATGTGGTGGTGGTCAACCACCATCTGTTCCTCGCAGATATGGTGGTTAAGGACAGCGGCTTCGGTGAGCTGATCCCTGAAGCGGATGTCATGATCTTCGATGAAGCCCACCAGCTTCCGGATATCGCCAGCCAGTATTTTGGCCAGTCGCTCTCCAGCCGCCAGCTGCAGGACCTGGCGAAAGATTTCACCATCGCCTACCGGACCGAACTCAAAGATACCCAGCAGCTGCAGAAGTGTGCCGACCGCCTGGCGCAAAGCGCGCAGGATTTCCGTCTACAGCTTGGTGAACCCGGCTATCGCGGTAACCTGCGCGAGCTGCTGGCGGACAAAAACATCCAGCGCGCGCTGCTGCTGCTCGATGATGCCCTTGAACTCTGTTATGACGTCGCGAAGCTGTCGCTTGGTCGCTCCGCACTGCTGGATGCCGCCTTCGAACGCGCCACGTTGTACCGCGGACGGTTGAAACGGCTGAAAGAAATCAACCAGCCAGGGTACAGCTACTGGTATGAATGCACCTCGCGCCACTTCACCCTGGCGCTTACGCCGCTGACCGTGGCCGATAAATTTAAAGAGGTGATGGCGCAGAAACCGGGAAGCTGGATCTTTACCTCGGCAACCCTGTCGGTGAATGACGATCTGCACCACTTTACCGAGCGCCTCGGCATTGAGCAGGCGGAGTCGCTGCTGCTGCCAAGCCCGTTTGATTATGAAAAGCAGGCGCTGCTCTGCGTCCCGCGCAATTTACCGCTGCCAAACCAGCCGGGCGCCGCGCGTCATCTGGCGGCGATGCTAAAGCCCATGATTGAGGCCAACAACGGGCGCTGCTTTATGCTTTGCACGTCGCACGCCATGATGCGTGACCTCGCCGAGCAGTTCCGTGCCACCATGACCCTGCCGGTGCTGTTGCAGGGGGAAACCAGCAAAGGACAACTGCTCCAGCAGTTTGTCAGCGCCGGTAATGCCCTGCTGGTGGCGACCAGCAGCTTCTGGGAAGGGGTGGATGTGCGTGGCGATACGCTCTCGCTGGTCATTATTGACAAACTGCCGTTTACCTCCCCGGATGACCCGCTGTTGAAAGCGCGGATGGAAGACTGCCGCCTGCGCGGAGGCGATCCGTTCGACGAGGTTCAGCTGCCTGAGGCGGTCATCACGCTCAAGCAAGGGGTAGGGCGCTTAATCCGCGACGTGACCGATCGCGGCGTGCTGGTTATCTGCGATAACCGGCTGGTCATGCGCCCTTACGGCGCAACCTTCCTTGCGAGCCTCCCTCCAGCGCCACGGACGCGGGATATAAAACGCGCGGTGCGTTTTCTGGCAAACCCAACGGCGGAGTAATTTGCCCCGGAGTGTGCTAAGATGCGCGCCATTTTGTGACTGACCCTTGCGAGAGCGCGACGACTGATGCGAATTCTGGCTATTGATACCGCAACAGAGGCTTGCTCTGTTGCTCTGCTGAGTGATGGTGCTGTTTCTGCTCATTTCGAAGAGTGCCCACGGGAACACACCCAACGTATTCTGCCCCTGGTAAAAGACATTTTAACTCAGGGCAACACCGCCTTAACCGACCTTGATGCACTGGCCTTTGGCCGCGGGCCCGGCAGCTTTACGGGCGTCCGTATTGGCATTGGCATTGCTCAGGGACTGGCGCTGGGCGCTGACCTGCCGATGATCGGCGTCTCTACGCTTGCGACGATGGCGCAAGGGGCCTGGCGTATGACGGGCGCCACCCGCGTGCTGGCCGCCATTGATGCCCGCATGGGGGAAGTTTACTGGGCGGAATATACCCGTGATGAGAACGGCGTCTGGCACGGCGAAGAGACGGAAGCGGTACTTAAACCTGACGCGGTCACTGAACGTCTTAAGCAACTGTCCGGCGAGTGGGCGACCGTGGGGACGGGCTGGCCGGCATGGCCAGACATGGCGAACGACACTGGCGTGACGCTGGTGGACGGCAACATGCTGCTGCCAGCGGCGGAAGACATGCTTCCGATTGCCACTCAGCTGCTCGCAGCAGGAAAAACCGTTGCCGTTGAACACGCGGAGCCGGTTTATTTGCGAAACACCGTCGCGTGGAAGAAACTTCCGGGCCGCGAGTGAATCTCAGTAACAGGAACTGAGAAAAAGGAGTCGCATCATGGCGGTTCAGACTAAAGTAGTACGCCTTTTTATGGCAGGCGCGGTTGCCATAGCACTGAGCGGATGCGTATCCGTCCCTGATGCGATCAAGGGCAGTAGCCCGACGCCCCAGCAGGATCTGGTTCGGGTGATGAATGCGCCTGAGCTTTACGTCGGCCAGGAAGCGCGCTTCGGCGGGAAAGTGATCGAGGTGCAGAACCAGCAGGGGAAAACCCGGCTGGAGATTGCTACCGTGCCGCTGGACAGCGGTGCGCGACCTGTACTGGGTGAGGCCTCCCGGGGACGCATCTATGCGGATGTCAGTGGTTTCCTCGATCCCGTTGATTTCCGTGGGCAACTGGTGACCGTCGTCGGACCGATAACCGGCGCCGTGCAGGGTAAAATCGGCAATACGCCTTATAAATTCATGACCATGCAGGTCAATGGGTATAAACGCTGGCGTCTGGCACAGCAGGTGATCATGCCGCCTCAGCCGATTGACCCGTGGATGTGGGGTCCGCATCCTTATCGTTATGGTTACCCGGGTTGGGGCTGGTATAACCCCGGTCCTGCGCAGGTCCAGACGATCGTAACTGAGTAACTTACTGTTATTGCTAGGAAAGAGACAGCGGCTTAGCCGCTGTCTCTGTTTTTTTACGGATAATACGAAAAAAAAGAGTGACGCGCTTCGCAACCTTAAATCTGAACAATTAATAAACTGGTACGCTGAGTTAATATAATGTTAACAAACTGTTTATTATCGGGGTTGTGATGACGACGAACACTCATTTCAGAGGTGATGCATTGAAAAAGGTTTGGCTTAACCGTTATCCCGCAGATGTTCCTGCCGAGATCAATCCTGACCGTTATCAATCCCTGGTTGAATTATTTGAACACTCGGTAAGGCGTTACGCAGACCAGCCCGCATTTGTGAATATGGGCGAGGTAATGACGTTCCGTAAGCTTGAGGAGCGTAGCCGGGCGTTTGCGGCCTATCTGCAGGAAGGGCTTGGGCTGCAAAAAGGAGACCGCGTCGCGCTGATGATGCCGAACCTGCTGCAATACCCGGTGGCGCTGTTCGGCATCCTGCGTGCCGGGATGATTGTCGTCAACGTCAACCCGCTTTACACCCCGCGCGAGCTGGAACACCAGCTCAACGACAGCGGTGCGGTGGCGATAGTTATTGTTTCTAACTTTGCCCATACCCTGGAAAAAGTGGTCGACAAAACCCAGGTTAAACACGTCATCCTGACGCGCATGGGGGATCAGCTGTCCACCGCCAAAGGGACGCTGGTTAACTTTGTGGTTAAATACGTCAAGCGCCTGGTGCCAAAATACCATCTGCCGGATGCCATCTCCTTCCGCCGCGCGCTGCATGCGGGCTATCGCATGCAATACGTTAAACCGGAAGTGGTCTCTGAGGACCTCGCTTTTCTGCAATACACCGGTGGCACAACCGGCGTGGCCAAAGGGGCGATGCTAACCCACCGCAACATGCTGGCAAACCTTGAACAGGTCAATGCCACCTACGGGCCGCTGCTGCATCCGGGCAAAGAACTGGTGATCACGGCGCTACCGCTGTATCACATTTTCGCGCTGACCATGAACTGCCTGCTGTTTATCGAGCTGGGCGGTCAAAACGTCCTGATCACTAACCCGCGAGACATTCCGGGGCTGGTGAAAGAGCTGGCAAAATACCCCTTCACCGCCATGACCGGGGTAAATACCTTGTTCAACGCGCTGCTCAACAATAAAGAATTCCAGCAGCTGGATTTCTCAACGTTGCACCTCTCTGCGGGAGGCGGTATGCCGGTTCAGCAGGCGGTCGCCGAGCGCTGGGTGAAACTCACCGGGCAGTATCTGCTGGAAGGTTATGGCCTGACGGAATGCGCACCGCTGGTCAGCGTCAACCCGCATGACATTGACTACCACAGCGGAAGCATTGGCCTGCCGGTTCCCTCCACGGAGGCCAAACTGGTCGATGACAATGATAACGAAGTCGCGCCGGGCGAACCGGGCGAGCTGTGCGTGAAAGGGCCGCAGGTGATGCTGGGCTACTGGCAACGCCCGGATGCAACAGACGAAATCATTAAAGACGGCTGGCTGCATACCGGCGATATTGCGGTGATGGATGACGAAGGCTTCCTGCGCATCGTCGATCGCAAAAAAGATATGATTCTGGTCTCCGGTTTCAACGTCTATCCGAACGAAATCGAAGACGTGGTCATGCAGCACAGCGGCGTGCTGGAAGTTGCGGCGGTGGGCGTGCCTTCCGGCAGCAGCGGGGAAGCGGTGAAGATATTTGTGGTCAAAAAAGATCCTTCACTCACCGAGGAAGCGCTGATAACGTTCTGTCGTCGTCAGCTGACGGGCTATAAAGTGCCGAAGCTGGTGGAATTCCGCGATGAGCTGCCGAAATCCAACGTCGGGAAGATATTACGACGAGAATTACGTGACGAAGCCCGTGCCAAAGTAGACAATAAGGCCTGAGCTTCACGTTAATCGTCCAGACGCCGGTTAAGCCGGCGTTTTTTATGGGCGCAAACAAAAGAGAATCCGATTTGAATTACCAGATGATCACGACCAACGACGAGCTGGCTTCGCTGTGCGAAGTGACGCGCGACTTTCCTGCCATCGCTCTGGATACCGAGTTTGTCCGTACCCGGACGTACTATCCGCAGCTGGGTTTGATTCAGATGTATGACGGCAAGCACGTCTCGCTGATCGATCCGCTCGGCATCACCGACTGGACGCCGATGCGTGACCTGCTGCTGGATACGGCAGTAACGAAATACCTGCACGCAGGCAGTGAAGATCTGGAAGTTTTTCTGAATACCTTTGGCATCATGCCTCAGCCGCTGATCGATACGCAGATCCTCGCGGCTTTTAGCGGTCGTCCGCTCTCCTGGGGCTTTGCCGCCATGGTGGAGGAGTATACGGGCCTGACGCTGGACAAAAGTGAATCCCGTACTGACTGGCTGGCGCGCCCGCTTACCGAACGTCAGCTGGAATATGCGGCGGCAGACGTGTTTTACCTTCTGCCGATTGCCGGACAACTGATGAAAGAGGCGGAGGCCTCCGGATGGCTCTCTGCCGCGCTGGACGAGTGTCGTATGACGCAGCTGCGTCGCCAGGAAGTGGTTGATCCGAAAGACGCCTGGCGTGATATCAGCAACGCCTGGCAGCTGCGTACGCGTCAGCTGGCGTGCCTGCAGCTGTTAGCGGACTGGCGTTTACGCAAAGCGCGCGAGCGCGATCTGGCGGTTAACTTTGTGGTGCGCGAGGAACATCTCTGGGCAGTTGCGCGCTATATGCCGGGCAGCCTGGGGGAGCTGGACAGCATTGGGCTTTCGGGCAGTGAGATCCGTTTCCACGGTAAAACCCTGCTGGCGCTGGTCGCAAAAGCGCAGGCGTTGCCGGAAGATGCGCTGCCGGAACCGCTGTTGAATCTGGTGGATATGCCGGGTTACCGCAAAGCGTTTAAGGATATCAAAGCGCTGGTGCAGAACGTCGCCACTGAAAGTAAGCTGAGTGCTGAGCTGCTGGCATCGCGTCGTCAGATTAACCAGCTGCTGAACTGGCACTGGAAGCTGAAACCGCAGAATGGCCTGCCGGAACTGATGGCGGGCTGGCGTGGGGAATTGATGGCCGATCGTCTGAATACCCTGCTGGAAGGGTATCCGAGGTAAAAAATATGCCGGGCGATATACCCGGCATATTCCCCCGGTGGCGCTGCGCTTACCGGGGCTACAAAATCACAACCCTACGGGCGCGACTCTTCCGCTTCCGGAAGCGTCACGTTCAGCTCCAGAATCGAAATATCCCCGTCTTTTTGCTCCAGCTGCACCGTGACCATCTCCGGGTCAATCTGTACGTACTTACAGATCACTTCCAGGATGTCCTTACGCAGCTGCGGCAGGTAATGAGGCTCGGCGTCGCTACGACGACGCTCCGCAACGATGATTTGCAGACGTTCTTTTGCGATGTTGGCGGTGTTCTTTTTCCGCGAGAGAAAAAAGTCCAGTAATGCCATAACTTATCCTCCGAACAGGCGTTTGAGGAAACCTTTCTTCTCTTCTTCAATGAAGCGGAAAGGACGTTCTTCTCCCAGCAGACGGTCAACCGTATCCGCATACGCTTTACCGGCATCTGCTGTTGTATCAAGGATCACTGGCTCGCCCTGGTTAGAGGCGCGCAGCACGGACTGGTCTTCCGGGATGACGCCCACCAGTTTAATGCGCAGGATCTCCAGTACGTCTTCCATGCTCAGCATGTCACCCTTGTTGACGCGACCCGGGTTATAACGGGTCAGCAGCAGGTGCTCTTTGATCGGCTCTTCGCCATTTTCCGCACGACGGGATTTGGAGGCGAGGATGCCGAGAATACGGTCGGAGTCACGCACGGATGAGACTTCAGGGTTGGTGGTGATGATCGCTTCATCAGCAAAGTAGAGTGCCATCAGGGCACCGGTTTCGATGCCGGCAGGGGAGTCACAGACAACGAAGTCGAACTCCATTTTTCTCAGTTCCTCGAGTACCTTTTCGACACCTTCACGGGTCAGGGCGTCTTTGTCACGCGTCTGAGAGGCCGGGAGGATGTAGAGGTTCTCGGTGCGCTTGTCTTTAATCAGCGCCTGGTTCAGCGTGGCATCGCCCTGAATGACGTTGACGAAGTCATACACGACGCGACGCTCACACCCCATGATCAGGTCGAGGTTACGCAGGCCGATATCGAAGTCGATAACGACGGTTTTCTTTCCCTTCTGGGCCAAACCAGTAGCGATGGCCGCGCTGGAGGTGGTCTTGCCAACGCCTCCTTTACCCGAAGTAACAACAATAATGCGTGCCATAGAAATTCCTTGTTAAAAAGGGATCAATTCAACGGTTGAACGGTCAACGCGTCGTCTGCCAGTCGCAGACGAGCCGCTTTGCCATAAAATTCGGCTGGGATCTTGTCGCTCAGCCAATATTCACCTGCGATGGACACAAGTTCCGCCGTCAGGTGAGTACAAAATATTTGCGCGTCCCGATCGCCACTTGCGCCTGCGAGCGCACGTCCACGCATCATACCGTAAACGTGAATATTGCCATCTGCAATAAGCTCTGCGCCAGCACTGACGTGGCTTGTAACAATCAGATCACAGTTTGGTGCATAAATGCGCTGACCGGAACGAACCGGTACGTCAATCATTCGCGTTTTTGTGACGGGAGTAACGTTTTGCACCACAGGAGGGGGCGCCTGCACGGCAGCAGAGGCTGCACGCGGGGCTTTTTCTTTACCTTCATTAAGAAGGGGCAGCCCGGCACGGTCGATTTCCGCTTTCAGCTCGCTATCTTTACAGCCACTGATGCCGACAATTCGCAGGCCAGTAGAGGAGACGGCCTGCTGGAGAAGTTTCCAGTTAACCGGAGCCTCAAGACCACTCACGTTGATAACAACAGGGGCGTGTTTCAGAAAAGCGGGAGCCTGCGCGATTTTGTCTTCTAACGCCTGACGAATAACCTCGGGTTTTGCATCATGCAAATGTACCACTGATAAGGTGAAGCTACTGCCTTTAAGCTCGATGGGCGTGTTTGACATCCTGGCCTTACTCAATTTGCTATTAACCGCAACCACTCGCTGCGATATTCCGAAGAGTATCAGGCATGTTATAGTCAGGAGTATATTGAGGCAAGCAACCACCCATTAATTCAGAGTAAAAACATGTTTTGTGTGATCTACAGAAGTACAACCCGTGACCAGACCTATCTTTATGTCGAAAAGAAAGACGATTTTTCACGCGTGCCTGAAGAATTAATGAAGAGCTTTGGCCGCCCCCAGCTGGCGATGCTGCTGCCGCTGGATGGTCGTAAGAAACTGGTCAATGCCGATCTGGATAAAGTGAAAACGGCATTAGCCGAGCAAGGCTATTATTTACAGCTTCCACCACCGCCTGAGAATTTATTAAAACAGCACCTTGAGGCGAACGGGAAAAAATAGTCTCAGCTGTTTCGGGCGCATCACATCAACCGATTAGGGGGCGAGCATGTATCAACATCATAACTGGCAAGGTGCGTTACTGGATTATCCCGTCAGCAAAGTGGTCTGCGTGGGCAGTAACTACGCAAAGCATATTCAGGAGATGGGCAGCGCAACACCAGAAGAGCCGGTTCTGTTTATTAAGCCAGAGACGGCGCTTTGCGATATCCGCCAGCCGCTGGCGTTGCCGCAGGGGCTGGGGTCAGTGCATCACGAAGTTGAGCTCGCGGTGCTGATCGGCGCCACGCTGCGCCAGGCCTCCGAAGAGCATGTTCAGAAAGCGATTGCTGGCTACGGCGTCGCGCTGGATCTGACGCTGCGTGATGTGCAGGGAAAAATGAAGAAGGCCGGGCAGCCGTGGGAAAAAGCCAAAGGCTTTGACAACGCGTGTCCGATTTCGGGATTCATTCCGGTCAGTGAATTTACCACCGATCCACAGGACACGCCGCTCAGCCTGAAGGTGAACGGTGACATCCGCCAGCAGGGCAGCACGGCAGACATGATCCATAAGATTGTGCCGCTGATTGCCTACATGAGCCGCTTCTTCACCCTGAAACCCGGAGATGTGATCCTGACCGGTACGCCTGAAGGGGTTGGCCCGCTCCTCAGCGGCGATGAACTGGAGGTCGGTTTTAACGGCCTGTCGCTGAAAACCCGCGTGCTGTAACCACATCTTGCCGCCTGAAGAGGGCGGCAAAACTTGCAACAACGTGCCAGACTCGTTATAAGGTGCGCTTTCTTTTGACGTGTGGACATCCTGATGAACGACATCCCTTTCTGGCAAAGCAAAACTCTTGACGACATGACTGACGCGGAATGGGAATCATTGTGCGACGGCTGCGGGCAGTGCTGCCTGCATAAGCTGATGGATGAAGATACGGACGAAATCTACTTCACCAACGTGGCCTGCAAGCAGTTGAACATTAAAACCTGCCAGTGCCGCAACTATGAGCGTCGGTTCGAATTTGAGCCGGACTGCATCAAGTTAACCCGTGATAATCTGCCCACCTTTGAATGGCTGCCCCATACCTGCGCGTATCGCCTGCTGGCGGAAGGGAAAGGGTTACCAGACTGGCATCCGTTGCTCACCGGTTCGAAAGCGGCGATGCACGGCGAGCGTATTTCGGTGCGCCACATCGCCGTGAAAGAGTCCGAGGTGCGGGACTGGGAAGACCATATTATGAATCACCCTAATCGGTGATAATAAAAAATCCGCCGAGGCGGGTTTTTTATTATGCGCTGTTGTGTCGGGTGGCGCTGCGCTTACCCGACCTACAAAACTGACGTTGCCGTTTTGCTTTTACCTTCCGAACAAATCACGTTTCTTCGTCTTGAACGGCTGGGCAATCAGCACCAGCAACGCCACGATGAAGTAGGCGACAAAAATCCCCACCAGCCACTGTGGCATCTCCAGCGTCAGGAATTCCCACTGACGGACAGAGCAGTCACCGGATGCGACAAACACCTGCGGCAGCCATTTATCCAGCGGCAGCCAGCTCGGGAAGCGGGCGGCAAAATCACAGGTCATAAACGGTGACGGATGCAGCTGCATCATGGTGTGCTGCCAGGAGAGTTCAATTCCTTTCCAGGCGCTGTACAGCCAGATTGCAATACCCGCGTAGCGCAACGGCGATTTCGGGGCGATGGCGCCTACCAGGCCCGCACCCATAATGCCAAACAGGGCGCAGCGCTCGTAGATACAGAGCACGCAGGGTTTCAGCCCCATCACGTGCTGGAACCACAGCGCGACCATTTCCAGCGCAAAGGCGGTCAGGGCCATCAACAACCACGCTCCGCGACCGCGAGAGCACTGGTTTAAAAATCTCAACATAATCATTTCCCTGGAACATGCTTAGAAAGCGCAGTGTAAACGAATTCGTTTTTCGCGCCACCTGTACCTGACGAAATAAAACGTAATCGGATGTTTATCGTGCGAAAAGGCAAACGGGCAGCGAACTGCCCGAGAGGCCTCATTTAGTGCGCCGCAAGTATACCCGCTTGTATCAGCCATTGCGTACAGGGAATGAGGGTAATTTTGACGCAAAGCAATCCTACAATTGTGAGTACCAGCGTATAGGGCAGCGCCATCCAGACCATTCTTCCATAAGAAAGACGTATGAGTGGCGCAAGGGCAGAGGTCAGCAGGAACAGGAAGGCGGCTTGTCCATTTGGCGTCGCTACCGACGGCAGGTTAGTGCCGGTATTGATGGCCACGGCCAGCAGCTCAAACTGTCCTGCGTTAATAATGCCTTCTTCCATCGCGGATTTGGCTTCGTTGATGTAGACCGTCCCGACAAAGACGTTATCGGAGATGGACGACAGGAGGCCGTTGAACAGATAGAAGAGCGTAAGCTGCGCGTCTGGTGCAGCCTGCAGCACAAAGGTAATTATGGGGGCAAACAGATGCTGGTCGATAATCACCGCCACAACCGCAAAGAAGACCGCCAGCAGCGCGGTAAATGGCAGGGCTTCCGTAAACGCTTTGCCAATAGCATGCTCATCCGTTACGCCGCTAAAGGTGGTCGCAAGAATAATAACGGAGAGGCCAATCAACCCAACCTCTGCAAGATGCAACGCCAGCGCGACGATAAGCCAGACGCCAATGATACCCTGCGCAATCAGACGCAGCGTCTCTTGCCGCGTGCGCTGTTTGCGGCTCTGCTCGTCAAATTTATGCAGCTCACTGCGGACCGGCTCAGGCAGTTGCGCGCCGTAGCCGAATACCCTGAACTTTTCGACCAGAATGCAGGTTGCTAACCCGCAGATAAGGACAGGCACGCTCACGGGGGCCATGCGCAGGAAAAACTCGCCAAAATGCCATTCAGCCGCTTTGGCGATGATCAGGTTTTGCGGCTCACCCACCATGGTCATCACGCCGCCCAATGCAGTCCCTACGCCAGCATGCATCATCAGACTGCGCAGAAACGCGCGGAACTGCTCCAGCACCTCACGGTTATGCGCCTCAACGTGGCTGTCATCCTGCAAGTCTTCGCCCGGGCGGGACGAGGCCACACGGTGATAAATCCCGTAAAACCCGACGGCGACGCTGATCACCACCGCAACAACGGTCAAGGCATCCAGGAAGGCCGAAAGAAAGGCAGCAGCAAGGCAAAACGCCAGCGACAATACCGTTTTAGACGGAATGCTGAGCAACAGGCGAGTGAAGATAAACAGCAGCAGCTGTTTCATAAAGTAGATCCCGGCCACCATAAATATCAGCAGCAGGAGCACTTCCAGATTTGACGCCAGCTCTGCTTTTACATGCTCAGCAGACGTCATCCCGATGACCACTGCTTCAAAAGCCAGCAGACCGCCAGGCAGCAGAGGGTAACATTTTAGCGCCATTGCCAGGGTGAAGATAAACTCCGCCACCAGCAGCCATCCGGCGATAAACGGGTTCACGCTAAAAATAAGGGGGTTAACGACCAGGAAAACCAGCAGTATCAGTTTGTACCAGTCAGGAGACTGACCTAAAAAATTGCGCCACAGCGCGCGCCCAAAAGAAATTTCCACAACAGACGTCCTTCCCCGTCACGTAAAACAAAACATCAGTATACGCAAAATTGCGGCCCGGCGGCGGATAAGCGAGCATTGTAAATTTCATAAAAATGAAACGGCGATCCCTCTTTTCTCTCTTTACCGCGCTACCTGCCGCTGCATGCCTCTGGTATGATGAGTGCAATTTGCTAAAGCTGTGTAATGGAAATCTCACTATGGTCATTAAGGCGCAGAGCCCGGCGGGTTTCGCGGAAGAGTACATCATTGAAAGCATCTGGAATAATCGCTTCCCTGCAGGGTCCATTCTTCCGGCTGAACGCGAACTCTCTGAACTGATTGGCGTCACTCGCACCACGCTGCGTGAAGTGCTTCAGCGACTGGCGCGTGATGGATGGTTGACGATCCAGCACGGCAAGCCAACAAAAGTAAACAACTTCTGGGAAACCTCGGGGCTGAACATTCTTGAAACGCTGGCGCGCCTCGACCACGAAAGCGTACCGCAGCTCATTGATAATCTGCTCTCAGTGCGTACCAACATCGCGACGATCTTTATTCGTACCGCTTTCCGTCAGCACCCGGAAGATGCGCTTGCAGTGCTGGCCAGCGCAAACGAGGTCGAAGATCATGCCGATGCCTTTGCCACCCTCGATTACAACGTCTTCCGCGGTCTGGCGTTTGCCTCCGGCAACCCGATTTACGGTCTTATCCTCAACGGGATGAAAGGGCTCTATACCCGCATTGGTCGTCACTACTTTGCCAATCCCGAAGCGCGCAGTCTGGCACTGGGTTTCTACCATAAGCTCAGCAAGCTCTGCACCGAAGGGCTGCACGATCAGGTTTATGAAACCGTGCGTCGCTACGGTCATGATTCCGGTGAAATCTGGCATCGCATGCAAAAAACGCTGCCGGGCGATTTAGCGATTCAGAGTCGCTGAAAGAAAAACCTCTCAAGTGAGAGGTTTTTTTTCGCCCGGTGGCGCTTCGCTTACCGGGCCTACAAACCCGTAGGCCGGGTAAGGCGTAGCCGCCACCCGGCAAAAAACATTACAACGTATTCAACCGCGCCGGGCAACGTTCCAGCAGTTCTACGCTGCCGTCCTCATTCTGCTGTTCCAGCTGCACGTCAAAGCCCCACAGGCGGTGAACATGCTTCAGCACCTCTTTACGTCCTTTATCCAGCGGCGCGCGGTTGTGCGGGATATAACGCAGCGTCAGAGAACGGTCACCGCGTAAATCGACGTTCCAGACCTGAATATTGGGCTCAAGATTGCTCAGGTTGTACTGAGAAGAGAGCCGTGAGCGGATCTCGCGATACCCCTCTTCGTTATGAATCGCAGAAATCTCCAGGTAGTTGTTACGATCATCGTCCAGCACGGTGAAGAAGCGGAAATCACGCATGATCTTCGGCGACATAAACTGGCTGATAAAGCTCTCGTCCTTAAAATCGCGCATCGCAAAATGCAGCGTTTCAAGCCAGTCTGAACCGGCGATATCCGGGAACCAGTACTTGTCTTCTTCCGTTGGCGACTGACAGATACGCTTAATATCCTGGAACATCGCAAAGCCAAGCGCATACGGGTTAATCCCGCTGTACCACGGGCTGTTATAAGGCGGCTGAAACACGACGTTGGTATGGCTGTGGAGAAACTCCATCATGAACCGCTCGGTCACTTTCCCCTCGTCATACAGATGGTTGAGGATGGTGTAGTGCCAGAATGTCGCCCAGCCTTCGTTCATCACCTGCGTCTGTTTCTGCGGATAGAAATACTGGCTGACCTTGCGCACGATGCGCAGGATCTCACGCTGCCACGGCTCCAGCAGCGGGGCGTTTTTCTCCATAAAGTAGAGCAGGTTTTCCTGCGGCTCGGAGGGATAACGACGCGTCTCGGCGACGGCTTTCTCTTCCTCACGCTTCGGCAGGGTGCGCCACAGCATGTTCACCTGGCTTTGCAGATACTCTTCGCGGCTTTTCTGTCGGGCTTTCTCCTCCTGCAGGGAGATTTTCTGCGGGCGTTTGTAGCGGTCCACGCCGTAGTTCATCAGGGCGTGGCAGGAGTCGAGCAGTTTCTCCACCTCATCCACGCCATAACGCTCTTCGCAGTCGGTGATGTATTTACGCGCGAAGATCAGGTAATCAACGATGGAGCTGGCATCCGTCCAGCTGCGGAAGAGATAGTTATTTTTGAAAAACGAGTTATGGCCGTAACAGGCGTGGGCCATCACCAGCGCCTGCATGGTAATGGTGTTCTCTTCCATTAAATACGCAATACACGGATTGGAGTTAATCACAATCTCATACGCCAGCCCCTGCTGACCGTGTTTATACAGGCGCTCCGTTTCAATGAATTTTTTACCAAACGACCAGTGCGGATAGTTGATCGGCATCCCGACGCTGGAGTAAGCGTCCATCATCTGTTCAGAGGTAATCACCTCAATTTGATGGGGATAGGTATCCAGGCGATACAGTTTTGCCACCCGGTCGATTTCGGCGAGGTAGACATCCAGCAGCTCGAAGGTCCAGTCGGGTCCATCGCTCAGACGTGTGTTGTCCTTGTTCAGGGAATCAATAGTAGCCATTAGCGCGCCCTCGTTGTGGGTGCTCTCTCTGTCTGGAGAGCCTCCTTTCAAGCATAGATCAACGTGTTAAAAAGCGTGCCCGACCAGAAATTTTTTCTTTGCGATTTCCCGTTTTTGATGCGGCAAAAAAAGCGGTCTTCACAGAATTTTATACTGGTTAAAAATAACGCGCAGCAGGAGATCCCAAATTCGCCTCATCCCCTGATGCTGGGGGATGTGTGAGGTAAGTCACCATAAAAAAGTCGTATGTTGAATAATATTTTCAACTAGGTTATCAATCTGTAATTAGAAGATTGTTCTTTTGCACATATGGAGTGGCTATGCGTGTTGTCATACTGGGAAGTGGTGTCGTTGGCGTAACCAGCGCCTGGTATTTAAGTCAGGCAGGACATGAAGTTACCGTTATCGATCGTGAATCCGGCCCGGCGCTTGAAACCAGTGCGGCGAATGCCGGGCAAATCTCTCCGGGGTATGCGGCGCCGTGGGCAGCCCCTGGCGTACCGCTGAAGGCGATCAAATGGATGTTCCAGCGCCATGCGCCGCTGGCCATCAGCCTTGACGGCACGCCGTTCCAGCTGAAGTGGATGTGGCAGATGCTGCGCAACTGCGATACCCGCCACTACATGGAAAACAAAGGGCGCATGGTGCGCCTGGCGGAATACAGCCGTGACTGTCTTAAGACCCTGCGCGCGTCGACCGGCATTGAGTACGAAGGCCGTCAGGGCGGCACGCTGCAGCTGTTCCGCACCGCGCAACAGTATGAAAACGCCACCCGCGACATCGCCGTGCTGAAGGATGCCGGCGTACCTTACCAGCTGCTGGAGGCCAGCCAGCTGGGGCAGGTGGAGCCTGCCCTGGCGGAAGTGGCGCATAAACTGACGGGCGGCCTGCGTCTTCCTAATGACGAAACCGGCGACTGTCAGCTCTTTACCCAGCGTCTGGCGCACATGTGCGAGCAGGCGGGGGTGAAATTCCGCTTTAACACCGCTGTCGACAAGCTGCTGTCGGAAGGGGAAAAAATTTACGGCGTGAAGTGTGGCGACGAGGTGATCAAAGCGGATGCTTACGTGATGGCGTTTGGCTCGTACTCCACCGCCATGCTGAAAGGTATTCTCGATATTCCTGTTTATCCGCTGAAGGGCTACTCGCTGACCATTCCGGTGAAAGAAGAGAGCGGCGCCCCGGTATCAACCATCCTGGATGAAACCTACAAAATCGCCATTACCCGCTTCGATAACCGCATCCGCGTGGGCGGCATGGCGGAAATTGTCGGCTTCAACACCGACCTCCTGCAGCCGCGTCGTGAAACGCTGGAGATGGTGGTGGGGGACCTGTTCCCGCGCGGGGGCTTTGTTGAGCAGGCGACATTCTGGACCGGTCTGCGTCCGATGACCCCGGACGGTACGCCGATTGTTGGCCGTACGCCGTTTAAAAATCTGTGGACCAATACCGGACACGGCACGCTGGGCTGGACGATGGCCTGCGGATCCGGTCAGCTGCTGAGCGACCTGATTTCCGGGCGCACGCCAGCCATTCCATTTGACGATTTAAGTGCGGCGCGCTATCAATCAGGGTTCACGCCATCGCGTCCACAGCATCTGCACGGCGCGCATAACTAAGGAGTTGTCATGTCCCGTCCTGTTCTGGCTCAGCTGGATCTGCAGGCCCTGAAGGAAAACCTGCAAATTGTTCGCCGGGCAGCACCTGGTTCGCGCGTCTGGTCGGTAGTCAAAGCGAATGCCTACGGCCACGGTATTGACCGTATCTGGAGCGCGCTCAGCGCCACCGACGGTTTTGCGTTGCTCAATCTGGAAGAGGCTATCCTGCTGCGCGAACGCGGCTGGAAAGGGCCGATTTTGCTGCTGGAAGGGTTCTTCCACCCCGAGGATCTGCCGTTGCTGGATAAGTATCGTCTGACCACCAGCATTCACAGCAACTGGCAGATTAAAGCGATTCAGGATGCAAAACTCCACGCGCCGCTGGATATCTATCTCAAGGTAAACAGCGGCATGAACCGTCTGGGCTTTCAGCCTGAGCGGGTACATACGGTCTGGCAACAGCTGCGCGCCCTGAAAAATGTGGGCGAAATGACGCTGATGGCGCACTTTGCCGATGCGGAAAAACCGGACGGCATTGCCGATGCCATGGTCCGCATTGAGCAGGCGGCAGAAGGGCTGGACTGTCCGCGCTCGCTGTCGAACTCTGCGGCGACGCTTTGGCATCCCGAAGCGCATTATAACTGGGTGCGTCCGGGGATCGTTCTGTATGGTGCATCCCCGTCCGGTCAATGGCAGGATATCGCCAACAGCGGCCTGAAGCCGGTGATGTCCCTGCGCAGTGAGATTATCGGCGTGCAGACGCTGAAGGCGGGCGACACGGTGGGCTATGGCAGCCGCTACCGGGCGCAGGGCGAACAGCGAATTGGTATTGTGGCAGGCGGGTATGCCGACGGCTATCCGCGCATCGCGCCAACCGGTACGCCTGTCTGGGTGGACGGCGTCCGTACGGGCACGGTGGGGACCGTGTCAATGGATATGCTGGCGGTTGACCTCACGCCGTGTCCGCAGGCGGGCATCGGTTCACCGGTTGAGCTGTGGGGCAATGAAGTCAAAATTGATGACGTGGCCGCGGCGGCGGGAACGGTGGGGTATGAATTGATGTGCGCCCTGGCGCCGAGAGTGCCAGTTGTGACGGTGTAACGTGTTCTTATGCCGGGTAAGGCGCAGCCGCCACCCGGCATAAACCCGCTACTCTGCGTCCTCTTCCATCGGCCGCAAACCGACTTTCCGCACCGCGTTATCTTCTTTTTCGGCAACGGTCCAGATCATCCCGGCAAATTCCACCTGATCGCCGACGACCGGCGCAGCGCCAAGTCGTTGCTGGATGATTTCGCCCAGCGTTTGCTGGTTATCACCGTCTTCAGCACCTTCATCCAGACCGTAAATCAGCGCCACATCCGCAAATTTGGCGCTGGCTTCCAGAATAAAATCGCCGAAGAAACGCTGGTCCAGCGCCACCGGAGGCGACTGGCTGAACAACTTGCCCAGCGCGGGCAGATCGCGCTCGCGGCCAATCACGCACAAAATATCCCCTTCGCGAAGCCGGGTGCTGCCGGTAGGGTGTTGCAGGACATTATCGCGAAACAGCGCGGCAATCCGCGTTTCGGCCGGCATGTGCAAATCGCGCAGCGATGCCCCTACGCACCACTTGTCGGCGCTCAGTTGATAGACGAACTGTTCCCACGGGTTCTCCGGATGAATATCGAGCCCCACGCGGGACACCGGCCAGCCCACGGGCGGGACCACCACTTTGGCTTTTTTCGCCGCCCATCCGAGCGATGTCCCCTGGAACAGCAGTGAAATCAGCACCACGAAGAACGCCACGTTAAAGAACAGTCGTGCGTTATCCAGCCCGGCCATCATCGGGAAGACGGCAAGGATGATCGGCACCGCGCCACGCAGGCCCACCCAGCTGATAAAGACACGCTCGCGCAGGTTGAAGCCGCGAAACGGCAGCAGACCGGCAAACACCGACAGCGGACGGGCGAAGAAGATCATCCACGCAGACAGCAGCAGCGCCGGAATGGCAATCGGCAGCAGATCCGAGGGCGTAACCAGCAGGCCCAGCACCAGGAACATGCCGATTTGTGCCAGCCAGGCAAGACCGTCGAAGTTTTGCAAAATAGCGTGACGGTTGCGGATAGGGCGGTTACCCATCAGGAATCCGCAGAGGTAGACCGCGAGAATACCGCTGCCGTCCAGAGCGGTGGTCACGGCAAAAATCAGGATCCCGCCGCTCAGCGCCAGCAGTGGGTACAGCCCCGAGGGCAGCGAGATGCGGTTAATCATCTGCTGTAACAGGTATCCCCCCGCCAGACCTATCAGTATCCCCAGGCCGAACTGCTGCAGGATATGCCACGCGAACATCCAGCTCAGCCCGGTCTCGTGCTGCTGGATCATCTCGATCAGCGTGATGGTCAGGAACACCGCCATCGGGTCGTTACTGCCGGATTCAATCTCAAGCGTTGAGCCGACACGTTCGTTAAGCCCTTTTCCACCGAGCAGGGAAAACACGGCTGCCGCGTCGGTTGAGCCGACAATCGCGCCAATCAGCAAACCTTCCATGATATTCAGATGGAAAAGCCACGCAGCCATCATCCCGGTGAGGCCAGAGGTAATTAACACGCCGACCGTGGCAAGTGAAAGCGCAGGCCCCAGGGCCACGCGGAAGGAGCTCGCCTGCGTACGCATGCCGCCGTCAAGCAGGATCACCGCCAGGGCGAGGTTACTCACCATGTAGGCAAAAGGGTAGTTATCGAATGGGATACCGCCGATGCCATCAATGCCAGCCAGCATGCCGATAGCAAGGAAAATAACAAGAATAGGTATGCCGAGACGCGATGAAAATGAACTTAATAAAATACTGCTGGTTACAAGGACAGAACCCAAAATGAAAAGGCTGATTATCGCTGCGGCATCCAATGTTCTCTTACTCCCACCTCAATGTTAACGCTGTTACTAAAACCCTAACATATTAACGTCGGTAACAGCGTTTTATTAAGGCGGTTTAACGGATTTTTTACCCCTTTATGACCGGATGGCCGCTGATGGCGAGCTGGCTTCCGCCATCATCATGCTTCAGCCTGGCGTGCGCCCCCAGCGCAAGAGTGACGGTTTGCTGCTCATGGCCGAAATCCAGCCCGGTGATGACGGGAATGTCCAGCCGGGAGCGGATGAAATCGACCATGGTTTCCAGCGAGTAGCCCGCGTCATAGTCATTGGGGGCTGCGCCGCTAAAGCTGCCCAGCACAATCGCGGACTGGCGTTCAAGAATACCGGCATGATAGAGCTGCAAGAGCATGCGCTCGACGCGGAACGGATGTTCGTTGATATCTTCCAGCACCAGAATGCCGTCTTCGATGTCCGGCATCCACGGCGTGCCGATGAGCGAGACCAGCATCGCCAGGTTTCCGCCCCAGAGCTGACCTTCACACTCCCAGTGCGGTCCGTTGCCTTGCCACTCCACGCTGTAGGTGGGATTACGCAGCGCGCGCCAGAAGTGTTCCATGGTAAACGCATCCAGCTCTGGCGCGCCGAAGTTACCGGCCAGCATTGGGCCGCTAAACGTGATGATATTGTGCAGGGCCAGAAGACCTAGCTGGATGACGGTGAAATCGCTGTGGCCGCAAATCAGCAGCGGATCCTGCTGCTGGCGCTGCGCCAGGCCCTGCCAGTCAATGCTCTCCAGCAGCCTGCTCGCCCCGTAGCCGCCGCGCACGGCAAGGACGATGCGATCCTTACCCTTCAGACTCACCAGGCTATTGATATCATTCAGCCTCTGCGCTTCCGTTCCGGCAAAACGCTGCTGGCGGCGGGGGATAATTGTCTGATTTTCTACCTGATGACCAGATTCCAGTAAGCGCTGAACGCCCCGCTGTGCCGCGTCCTGGTTAATGCAGTAGCCCGACGGCGCGATGAGATGAAACTGAGACATGGCAATTCCTTGCTGAATGAGAAACTAATTGTCTATATCATGCCGCGTATACGCTGCCTGCTTCAAGGGCGGCGCACCGCGATGACCGGCTATAAGGATAGATGACGTGAAATTGAGATGGTTTGCTTTTTTGATTGTGCTGCTGGCTGGCTGTAGTTCAAAACATGATTATCAAAACCCGCCCTGGAACCCGGAAGTGCCGGTGAAACGGGCTATGCAGTGGATGCCAATCAGTGAACAAGCCGGGAAGGCCTGGGGCGTGAGCCCGCGTCTGATCACCGCGATTATTGCGGTGGAGTCCGGCGGTAATCCTACGCTCGTCAGCAAATCCAACGCGGTGGGACTGATGCAGCTTAAGGCTTCAACGGCGGGGAGAGAGGTCTACCGCTACATGGGCTGGAGAGGACAGCCGTCGACCAGCGAGCTGAAGAACCCGGAACGCAACATTTCCATGGGTACCGCGTATCTGAGCATTCTGGAACATGGCGTGCTGAAGGGCATCGAGGATCCGGAAGTGATGCAATACGCGCTGGTGGTCTCATACGTGAACGGTGCAGGGGCGCTGCTCAGAACTTTCTCCTCTGACCGTAAAGAGGCGATAGACGAGATCAACGGCATGGACAAAGATGAGTTCGTCGAGCATGTCGCGAAGAATCATCCGGCACCACAGGCGCCTCGTTATATCTGGAAAGTACAGAAAGCGATGGATGCCATGTAATGCCGCAAACGGGCGGCGGTTGCGCTGCCCGATTTTTTCACAGGACTTTATTTGCACGTTCCCGAGCTTCACGCTCCAGCGAGTAGATAATACGCTGCAGCTCGCGCTCAGCGCCTGGCCCGACGTTCAGGAAACGGAAGCTCAGACGCGGCGTGGTAATCGTTTCGTTTTTGCTGTCCACCACTGTGCGCTCGCTGATGGCAATCAGCTGTGCATCGAAATAAAAGCGACCCCAGCCGCCCATATCGAGCTCAATTTGGGTAAAACGCATGCCTTCTACCAGTCCGTCCGGTTTCGCTGAATCCAGCAACGCGCCCATTCCGCCCAGCGACAGGTCAAAGAGACGGAAACGAAGCTCTTTTTTGTCCGGCATTTTGGCCTTACAAAAATAGGCAGGGTGAAGCGGGGCGCTGATGCGGAAGTATTCACGACGCTGGACAAACCAGAGGTTGCCCGGAAGAGGGGTCACAAAAGCGGGAAGTCCCTGATATTCGCTCAGTTCCAGTCGCGGCAGGACAAACTCCACTTTGGCTCCATGGGTTTCGGCCATTACCGCAATATGTTCCGCTCTTAGCGCAGCGCGGTTTTCATACTCCTGGCTGCCCAGGTCAACAATCAGTCGCTCCTGCGAAACGTCAAGGATCTTGCTGATAAACTGATTATTTGACCAGCTGATGCGCAACGGCACTTCGCCTTTTTGCAGGTCGCGTAATACCCCTAATACAGCCAGCGGATTTTGCTTGAGGAACTGCTCACTGTAATGACTCACGCCGGATGGCTCCTTGATTAATGACAGACTGTCTGAGCGTTATCGGCAATCCACACTCAAACTTAATACAAACCGGTGAGTTTTTTTTATTGCTGCACGCAAGATAAGTCGGTGAGAGGAAAATGGTTTTATGCTGATGACCTATACTTACGTTAGCTGTGCAGAAGGTTTTCTGCACATGCGTTAAACCTGAAAGAGGGCATCGCTATGGGTATCATCGCCTGGATTATCTTTGGTCTTATCGCTGGCGCTATCGCTAAACTCATCATGCCGGGAAACGATGGCGGCGGCTTCATTTTGACCTGTGTTCTCGGGGTTGTTGGTGCGGTTGTGGGCGGCTGGCTGGCGACGATGTTTGGCTTTGGAGGCAACATCAGTGGTTTTGACATGCACAGTTTCCTCGTTGCTGTCGTCGGTGCCATTGTTGTGCTGGGCATATTCAGGTTACTGCGACGAGCCTAAAATGACATAGCGGCTCTCTGCGGAGGGCCGTTTTTTTTGCCTGAATCTTGATTTGTTAATCGAAATGATAATAATTGTCGTTCCGTATTGCATCTAACAATAAGACGACATTATGAACTCCTCACGTTTTACGTTATGCGCTCTGGCCGGTGCCGTCACGCTGGCATTGCAGGTCCAGGCTTTCGCCGAAGAATCTACCATCGTCGTCACGGGCTCAGAGCAGGGCAGCGCGCTGCCGGCCTGGACGAACAGCGCCACGAAATCGGCCGTTGCCGAAAGTAAAACGCCCCAGGTCATCAATACGCTTTCTGCCCCGGAAATTGAAAAGCGTCATGCGAACTCCGTGAATGAAATCCTGCGCTATGCCCCGGGCGTCTCAACCGAAGTGCGCGGTAATACCTCCTACATGAGCGAATACAAAATTCGTGGCTTTACCGTCGATCAGGAGTTCTATAACGGATTGCAGTTGCCCTATAACGTCACCGGCAATACCAAGGCTCGTATCGATCCGCTGTTGATTGACAGCGTCGATATCCTGAAAGGGCCTTCATCGGTGCTTTACGGCGGTGGTTCGCCGGGCGGGCTGGTGAATATTCAAAGTAAAAAACCGCAGCGGGAAGCGCGAACGGAGGTCGGTTTTAATACCGGTAACCGCAACCTGAAAGAGGGCTATCTCGACTCAACGGGGCAGATAGCCGACAGCGACTGGAATTACCGTCTGCTGGGCAAGGCGACGGAGAATGACGATCAGCCGCACACCACCCGGTATGAAAATTACCTGGTCGCCCCGTCCGTCACCTGGCAACCCGACAGCAAAACCCGTCTCACGCTCGATGCGCTGGCGCAAAACTCCCCGAGCCTGACGCCGTCAAATCCGCTCCCGCTGTCTTATCTGCGCTCGAAATATGCCGATCGCCGTGATTACGCCGGAGATGAATGGAGTGGGTTTAAGCAGCGCCAGTGGATGCTGGGCTATAGCTTTGAACACGAGTTTGACAGCGGCTGGGGCTTTAACCAGAAAGCGCGCTATTTTGACGTCGATACCCACCAGCGCAGCGTCTATGCGACAGGAACGGGGAGTGAGGTTTATCAGCTCAACCGCTTTGCTTACACCACCGCTGAAGATCTTAAGAGCTTCAACATCGACAACCAGGTGACGAAAACCGTTGCGCTGGGTGAATGGCAGCACCATCTGCTGGCCGGGTTTGACTATCAGAAGATGAACTCGCATTTCCACTACCGTTACGCGTCGGCCACGCCAGGCATGGACATGCGCGATCCTGACTATGCGCAAATCAGCGAAGGCGCATTGGGGCTCTACACCGCCCAGAAGAATCGCCTCAGCTATCAGCAGAACGGTTACTACCTGCAGGATCAGGTGGAATTCGGTGGCTTAAATCTGTTGGGTAGCCTGCGCTACGACGATTACCGCTCCGTCACCACCGATTACCTGAAAAACGGGGATAAAGCCTGGGTGTCGCAGGACCGCGTCACCAAACGTCTGGGCGCGCTTTACGCCTTCGATAACGGTGTTTCACCGTTTATCAGTTATTCCGAAGGTTTTGCGCCGGTGTCACCGCAGGGAACGCTCACGGCAAAAGACGTCAAACCGACCACCAGCAAGCAGGTGGAAGGCGGGGTAAAATATCTGCTGGCTGAATACGCCACCACCTTTACCGCCTCAGTGTTTAACATCCGGCAGAAAAACGTTGTCACCTCCGATCCGGGCTTCCTGAATTATCGTCAGACCGGGGAAGTGGAATCCAAAGGGGCAGAGCTCTCCGCCATCAGCCGTCCGACGGACAACCTGACGCTGATTGCCAACTATGCCTACACCCATGCGATCAATACCGAAGATGATAAATACCAGGGTAAACGTCCAACTCAGGTGCCGGAGAACGCTTTCAATCTGTGGGGGGACTACACTTTCGAGAGTACGCCGCTGAAAGGACTGATGCTGGGGGCTGGGGCACGCTACACCGGTCCGATGGAAATTTCACCGGCTAACGATGCGGGTAAACTGGGCGGCACCACGCAGTACGATCTGGCGGCCTCGTACCGGATGGGCGAAATCCTGCCTTCGCTGGCGGGACTGACGCTTAAGGCGAGTATGCAGAACATCACCAATAAAGAGACGCTGACCTGCTACGACGCAACCAACTGCTGGATTGGGCGTGACAGGACGTATCAGCTAGGGGCGAGCTACAGCTTCTGACTGCCCGGTGGCGCTGCTGTATGACCGGATACATAGGTGACAGATCAGACCGGGAACATAGGTAACACTTTTAGTCTATCCGGAGCACACTCTG
>OIEQ01000071.1_pt1 | contig 97928 bp, 94 predicted proteins | sample 1581841 | NCBI WGS metagenome assembly OIEQ01 (sample SAMN03281020, study PRJEB24777) | human gut metagenome | isolation source: fecal sample PR170 from 1 month old male Malay infant, vaginal delivered... | place: Singapore | collected 2005-12-29
GCAATATACCGTAGCCAGTGAAGGTATCGCGCCCGACTGGAAGGTCTTCTTCGGGCTGACGTTCTCCTATTCGCTGGATAAGTTCATCAAGAAGCAATAGCGGCTGCCACGCGGTGCAAGTCGGCTTGGAAAAACCCGCCAGCCGGGAGCTGGCGGAACCCCCTGAAAAGCATACTTTCCGCTAAATGGACCGGCTTTTGAGATTTATACATAAATCAATGACTTCACTCTCGATTTCGGAGCAAATGGTTTCATACTCCCTGATCAGGCCTGCGTTTGACCTTGGATCACGGTTCAGTTCGTCAAGTGCAGTCGTCGCATCATCAAACGCGTCGCACAATCCCATAAGTGCCTTGTTTTTCGCGCTCTCCATTTGCAGCTGCCCCCGCATCGCAGGCAGCTTCAGCATCAATTTCCAAAGTCCTCGCTGTGCCGATGCCATCTGAATCACTTTCGTCTGACCCGCCCCGTATAGGTCAGGCATGCTCCAGCGAGCAGCCAGCCTGATACATGATGTATCGGCAAAAATAATATGGCAGTACGTTACGGTTACTTATCCGGACAATACACATTGGTTGAATGTAACCGTTACGTACTCACATCCGGACAACGGCATGAATATCCTTCCGCAATCAAACGCGGAGAGCCCTTCATGAAATTTATCGCCCTTGTGACAGCCGTTGTGGCCAGTATTCTCTCCGCCACCTGTTCTTTTGCCCAACAGCATGAGGATGTGAATGCTGCCAACAACCCGCTCACGCCCAAAATAACGATCAATTTGCATGATTACTACGTGCCCGAGCTTTCCGGGTTGCCGGGTAACCGCTATGCCAATCAGTTCCTGCTGCGCGGCCTGATACCATCAGACATGTTCGGCGCTCCGCAGTTACTCCGGTTCACGCTGCCAGTGGCGACAGCGCCGGAATTTCCGGCGGGATACAGCACGGGGCTCGGCGATCTCACCCTGATGGACCTTTTTCTGGTCCCCGGAAAAAAAGTGTCGTTCGGTTTAGGCCCTCTCATTGTGCTGCCGACGGCAACGGATGACGTGCTTGGATCCGGCAAATGGCAGATCGGTGCCGCGGGCGTTGTTGTCGCTCCCCAGACCTGGGGGTTGCTCGCGGGATTGGCCACCTATCAAACCTCGTTTGCCGGTCCGGATAGCCGCGAGGATGTTTCCCTTGCGACATTCCAGCCGATCGTCAATTTCAATCTGAAAGATGGCTTCTATCTCCGTTCCACGGCCACCTGGAACTTTGATCTGGAAAGCGGAAACTACTCGATCCCCGTCGGGCTTGGCGTCGGCAAAGTGTTTCAAATCAACGACAAGGTCACGATGAATGCGTTCGTCGAGCCTCAGTATACGGTGTTCGACCATGGCGCCGGCAATCCCGAGTGGCAGGTATTCGCCGGGGGCAATTTTCAGTTTGCACTCGGGAAGTAAATCCCCCGCCATTTCATACACGCCAGCCGCTGGACGATGGCAAACCACGGTTGGTCGCACTCCGAACCTCATTCGTAACAGTAACGTACTTCCGGCAACTTCAAGGGTGGGAAACGATGCCGGCAACCGCGCTTTGCGGCCGGTTCACCAACCTTACCGGGAGACCACGACGTGAGCCACACCACAATCTGCAACAGGAGGTTGAATCATCATGACAGCTGACCCCGAGCACAAGCGCGCGTCCCTGTGGAGCGCCTGCATACCGCGAGGAATCAGAACCAAAACAGTGCTTTTGGCAACTGCGGCGGCTTTTACCGCCATCTCATTCTCTCAATGGCAGGGCACTCAGCCTGCATATGCGCAAGAGGCGGCCAAACCCAATATTCTTGTCATATTCGGTGACGACATCGGCCAGTCCAATATCAGTGCCTATACTGACGGCTTGATGGGCTACAGGACGCCGAACATCGATCGCCTGGCCAAGGAAGGTATGAAATTCACTGACTACTATGCGGAGAATAGCTGCACTGCAGGGCGTTCCTCCTTTATCACGGGCCAAACTGTGCTGCGGACAGGCATGTCGAAGGTCGGTGCCCCGGGTGCGACCGTAGGACTTCAGGCACGGGATATTACGATTGCAGAGGCACTCAAGCCGCTTGGTTACGCCACAGGTCAGTTCGGCAAAAACCATCTCGGCGACAAGGATGAATTTCTGCCGACAAACCATGGCTTTGACGAATTCTTCGGGAATCTCTACCACCTCAACGCAGAGGAAGAGCCTCAAAGGCCTTACTGGCCCAAAGACCCGAACGATCCGTACGTGAAGAATTTCTCCCCGCGCGGCGTGCTCAAAGCCACAGCTGACGGCAAGATTGAGGACACGGGCGCGCTGACCACCAAGCGCATGGAAACCATCGATGATGAGACCACCGGCGCTGCCATGGATTTCATCAAGAAACAAACGAAAGCAGGCAAACCGTTCTTTACGTGGATGAACACGACCAGAATGCATGCCTTCACCCACGTCAGGTCTGAATATCAAGGTCAGAGCGGAATGGTCGGCAACGAATATGCCGATGGGATGGTTGAACACGATGGAGATGTCGGAAAACTCCTCAATCTCCTGGACGAACTGAAAATCGCCGACAACACGATCGTCATCTACACCACCGATAACGGTCCCAACCAGTGGTCGTGGCCCGACGCGGCAACGACGCCGTTCCGCAGCGAAAAGGACACCAACTGGGAAGGCGCATTCCGTGTGCCCGCCTTCATCCGCTGGCCCGGCAAGATCAAGCCGGAAACCGTGAGCAACGAAATGTTTTCGGGGCTGGACTGGTTCCCGACGCTGCTGGCCGCGGCGGGCGACAAGGACATAAAGGAACGCCTTCTCAAGGGCACGACTCTCGGTAGCAAAAACGCCAAAGTCCACCTCGATGGCTACAATCAGCTTCCGTATCTTACCGGCGAACAGCCCAAAAGCGCCCGTAAGGAGTTCTATTACTTCGACGATGACTCCAACCTTGTGGCCATGCGGTTCGATGACTGGAAGATCGTGTTCTGCGAACAAAAGACACCAGGTGGTTTGCAGGTATGGCAGGATCAGTTCAGTTGCCTGCGTCTTCCCAAAGTCTTCAACCTGCGAATGGATCCGTTCGAGCGCGCTGACATCGTGTCCGATCAGTATAATGATTGGCTCGCCAAGAACGCTTACCTGACGGCTATGGGCACGATGAAAGCCTCAGTATTTCTCGAGACCTTCATCGAGTATCCGCCAAGCCAGAAGCCGGCGAGCTTCTCGGTCGACCAGGTGGAAAAATCTGTCCACCAAAAGATCGACGCGATCCTTGAGAAAGCTGCGGAACAAAAGAAAGCCAAATAATCCTGGAGAGGCCGCCTCTGGCGGCCTCTTCCTCTCGTTATGCAAGGAGGCATCCTGATGACCGCCAATGCGGACCTGCAGCCGAATAGGCACTTTCGCGACAATGCAAGCGACATGGCTGAAAGCCACGCTGCCATCGGCGCATCGCTGTATATCGGCATATTGCTGCTGTTTCTCTCCGGATTCTCGTCTCTGGTATTCCAGGTCGTATGGATCAGGCAGTTGTCGCTTGTCGTCGGCGTGGATGTCTACGCCGTGACGGCGGGAGTTGCAGCATTCATGGGAGGGTTGGCGCTTGGCGGCATTGTATTCGGCAGGCAGTCCGACAGGCACGCGAGGCCGCTTGCTCTCTATGCCGGGCTCGAAGCGGCAGTGGCGTTCTGCGGCATTGGTTTAACAATATTACTTTCACATTATGCGCTACCGTTCGTAAAGCTTGAGACGTTCTCGCCGGTTATCGCCTGGTCGACCGTCTTCATTCTTATCGCAACTCCGGCCGTTCTCATGGGCGGCACGCTGCCGGCTCTGATGCGCTCGGTGACATCGATCAGCCATAATATCGGTTCGGCGGGCGGTCGCCTCTACGCGGCCAACACCGCCGGTGCGATTGCGGGCACGCTGGCTGCCGCGTTCATATTGATCCCCTCATTGGGTATTTCAGGTGCAGCCTATATCGCCGCCGGCTGCAGCATTGCCGCTGCCGCAGGATCGTGGGCCATTCCCCGACGCGCGCCTCCCGCAGTGCAGACCGTCCAGAATTCCCAGCCCCACACCGGCGACGTGCGTCTCGCACTCGCACTTTATACTGTCGCAGGCGCGGTAGCCCTCGGCTATGAGGTTGTCTGGACACAGTCCATTGTGCAATTCATGAGCACCCGAAATTTTGCCTTCGCCATCGTATTGGCGACTTATCTGTTCGGGCTTTCCCTCGGTTCTGCTGTAATGGCAGGCAAAATCGATCGTTTGAAAAACCTTTGGAGCACGCTGGGTCTTCTTCTTTCCGGAGCCGGGCTTGCCGCCCTGATCTCGACAGCACTTTTGGGAAACTGGATCGTTACGGCACAATCGCTGGCGGAATACTGGGTTCTGAATCTCACCGGTAGCCAGCTCGCCGGAATGTCCGCCAGGTTCACGATAGCTGCATTCACGACCGTGCTGCCCGCCACCGTCCTCTTGGGTGCGGCATTTCCGGTGGTGTTGAAAATTGTGGCACGGGATGGCCGCACAGGCCGCAGCGTGGGCCTTGTCAGTGCCTGGAACACCCTGGGAAGCATAGTCGGAACGGCGCTGACAGGATTTTTTCTGATCCCCAGCTTTGGCTTTATCGGTTCGCTCGGGCTTCTCGCTGTCATTGCGACAGCAATTGGTATCATCGCAGTCTACCGGAATATCGCTGCCGTTGCCTGGCATCGCGCTGCAGCATTGGCGTTTTGTGCCATCGCCGTGGCCCTCACCTTTCTGCTCCCCTCGACACGCTTTGCGGATCTCCTGGCCCAATCGCGCGGCGGCAAGCTGGTGTTTTACGAAGAAGGCCTCGGTGCCGCAGTGGCTGTACTCGAGCAGGGAGGCGACAAGAAATTCAGGAGACTTTACATTCAGGGCGTTTCCAACACCGGGGATTCATTGCCGTCACTGCGCTATATGCGGCTTCAGGCGCTGATACCTTTGATCAGCATGCCGCAGCAGCCGCAATCGGCTCTTGTCATCGGGTTGGGCACCGGAATCACGGCGGGTGCCGTGCTTACCTATCACGGCCTCGAACGGAGGGTCGCAGCCGAGCTTCTGCCGGCCGTCACGCGGGCGACAAACCTGTTCGCCGGAAACAATCATGCCGCATCCGATCCACGACTGGATATCCGTCTGCGCGATGGAAGGCGTGAACTGCTTGCAAACGCCGACAGGTACGACCTGATAACGCTTGAACCCCCGCCCCCGTCAGCAGCGGGCGTGGCAAATCTCTACTCGACAGACTTTTATCGCCTCGCGTCTTCCAGGCTGCGAAGCGGCGGGCTGGTGGCGCAATGGCTGCCCCTTCCCACCCAGAATGACGAGGACACCCGGTCTCTGGTGCGCAGTTTCCTCGATGTGTTTCCGCATGTCGGACTGTGGACCACCGAACTTCATGAAATGATGCTCGTCGGTTCGCAGGAACCGCTGCGTTTCGACCTCCCGCGCATGCAGGCCCGGTTCGACCAGCCCGATGTCAAACAGGCTCTTGCGGAAGTGGGCGTGAATTCCCTTGCCGGACTGATGGCGACGTGGGTAACCGACCGGGCCGCACTTGAGACTTACGTCGGCGATGCCGTAGCGGTTACCGACGACTACCCTCGCATCGAGTATGGCTCCTGGGTGCGGCCTGACTCGTTCGCGGTCACGCTTCCCAAACTCATGGACCTCGCAAAGGAGCCCGTCATCGATGGCGCAAGCGCCGAGTTCATCAAGGCGATGCAGGAGGAGCGCGGCAAACTCCACACGTTCTACAGGACGGGCCTGAGCGCCTATAACGGCGACCGCGCGGGGTGGCAGCGCAATGCCGCGCAGTTGCGCGGAGGCGTCGCCGGGAATGCGTACTACTCATGGTTTTTCGGCGGAGCGACGGAATGACCGCACGTGACGACATTACACTCCTTGGCAAACACATTGGCGAGTCCATCATTGGCCAGCAGGCGATGGTTGAACGCCTGTTGCTTGGCCTCCTGGCCAACGGCCATCTTCTCGTCGAAGGCCTGCCGGGACTGGCAAAGACAAGAGCAATCAAAAGCTTGGCGAAGAATCTTGATGCTTCACTGTCGCGCGTGCAGTTCACGCCCGATCTGCTGCCGGCTGACATAACAGGCTCGGAAATCTATTTCAGCGAAGGCGGCAAGGGCGAGTTCAAATTCCAACAGGGCCCCATCTTTGCCAACCTTATACTCGCCGATGAAATCAACCGCGCACCCGCCAAGGTCCAGTCGGCCCTGCTCGAGGGGATGGAAGAGCGCCAGGTGACGGTGGGAGGCAAGAGCTATCCCCTTCCCGATCTTTTCATGGTGATGGCGACGCAAAATCCGATCGAGCAGGAAGGCACCTATCCTCTTCCGGAAGCCCAGCTTGACCGCTTTCTCATGCACATCGAAGTCGGATATCCGGATGAGACGTCCGAAGCAGCGATCATGCGACTGGTGCGAAGCGAGGAGAACGCACAGGTGAAAACGGCCAAATCCGCCCGGAAAATCAGTGCCTCCGCGGTGTTCGATGCCCGCAAGGCGATTGGCAATGTAACCGTGGCCAAGGCTGTTGAGGACTATATGGTGGCCCTTGTATTTGCCACGCGCTATCCGCTGAAGCTGGACAAGGATCTGGCCAAGTGGCTGCAGGTTGGCGTGAGCCCGCGCGGGGTGATCGGACTGGACAAGGTTTCGCGCTCATACGCCTGGCTCAAGGGGCGCGACTATGTCACGCCCGACGATGTCAAAGCCGTTGTTCACGATGTATTCCGGCATCGGCTCATACTTTCCTACGACGCGCACGCCGCACGTATATCACCTGATGCAGTGATCGACCGGATCGTCGAACTCGTGGCTGTGGCTTGAATGCCATGGTCATGCGTCCCGCCCACGTGCAGAAAACCACAAGCGGCGTTTATGTCACCGTAGACGATCTGGCCAAGCTGGAGATGGTGGCCCGCAACCTGACATTTCTGCAGAAGACCACCGTGCAGCAGTCTTTGGTCGGACGGCACAACTCAAAAATGCGTGGCCGCGGGCTGACCTTTGAAGAATTGCGTGAATATCACGCGGGCGACGATATCCGCACCATCGACTGGCGCGTTACGGCCCGGACAGGAAAGCCGTTCGTGCGGATTTACGGCGAGGAGAAGGAGCGTCCGGCGCTTATTGTCGTTGATCAGAGGACGAACATGTTCTTCGGCAGTCGCCGCTCGATGAAATCCGTGACTGCGGCGGAAGCCGCGGCGCTTTGCGCATGGCGCATATTCGGTTCCGGAGACCGTGTCGGCGGCTTTGTCTTCAACGACGAGAGAATTGATGAACTGCGGCCTCACCGCAGCCGCGAAGCAATTTTCGCCCTGTCGACCAGAATATCCGCGATGAATCAGGAATTGACGGCGGATACGCCGGCAAGGCGGTCCAGTGGACAGCTCAATGCCGCGCTCCAGGCCGTCGCCAGCGTGGCGGATCACGATCATCTGATTGTGATCGTCAGTGATTTCGACGGCCATACCGACACGACCAAGGACATGCTGCTGCGGCTGGCGACGCACAACGATGTGCTGGCAATCCTGGTCTACGATCCCTTTCTGCTTCAACTCCCAACCAGCGGCGGGATCGTCGTCAGCGGGGGCTCCACGCAAGCCGAACTGGCTTTCCAGCGGCCCCAGATGCGAAGCGCGATCGGCGAATTCGCACGTCAACGCGGACGCAACCTTCTCGCCTGGCAAGTCGAACTCGGACTGCCGATGCTGCCGGTTTCATCCGCCCAGGAAACCGCGCCGCAATTGCGCAGTCTGCTCGCGCAGGCGGCATGGCGACAGCGGAGACGGTGAGATGGCCGAACTTGCGCCAATGCCCGATGACCTCACGGAAACTGCGCTGAAAACGCTCGCAGACATTGCGCTCCCCCCTGACGTGTCGTGGATGCCGCAAACCTGGGGCTGGGCCGTGCTTGCCGGTGCCATTTGCCTTGCGCTTGGATGGAGCATTTGGCGATCGGCAAGGCGGTGGCGGAGGAACCGTTACCGCAGGGAAGCGATCAGCTGCATACGGCAGATGAGCACGGCCGACCTTCCCGGAAGTGTACTGGTCATCTTGAAAAGGACCGCGCTTGCCGCATGGCCGCGCGAACAGGTGGCCTCACTGACGGGAAAGGAGTGGGTGACCTTCCTGGAGCGCACGGCACCCAACCACAGCCTGGACCCCGAGCTTGCCCGTTTCATTGCGGAACTGGAATATGTGTCCGCGAATGCGGCATCGGGCCCGGACGCTTCGCAGCTGAGGCAAGCAGCCATCCGCTGGATCGGAAAGCATCATGTATCAACTTGATTATCCCTGGCTGCTTGTCCTGCTTCCCGTACCACTCCTGATCTGGTGGATCGTGCCGCCTTACAAGGAGCAGACCACTGCGGTCCGCATTCCCTTCTTCGAAGAAGTCGCCCGCGCGGCTGGCGTTGTTCCGACCACGGGATCGCTGGTTTCGCAACGGTCCGTCCTGCAGACTCTATCCGCAAGCCTCGCCTGGATACTGATAGTCCTTGCGCTTGCCCGTCCGCAGTTTATCGAGCCGCCGCTGCAGAAGACGCAACCGCAGCGGGATCTCATGCTTGCTATCGATTTATCCCAGTCCATGGACACGAAGGATTTCCGCGAACCAAGCGGCACCCTGGTATCCCGCGTCGAGGCAGTGCGCAAAGTTGTTGCTGATTTCGTGTCGAAACGGCAGGGCGACCGGATCGGTTTGATTGCCTTCGGCGACGCGCCCTACCCGCTTGCGCCGTTCACGATGGACCATTCCACGGTTCAGACGATGATAGCGGATTCGCTTCCCGGGATGGCTGGACCGAGAACAGCTCTCGGCGATGCGATAGGGCTTGCCATCAAAATGTTCAATGATCCGAGCATTCCGGAAAAGGTGCTTGTGCTTTTGACCGACGGGAATGATACCGCAAGCAAAATGCCTCCCGCAAAAGCTGCCGATATCGCCAAAGCAGCCAAGATTACCGTCCATACAATCGGAATTGGTGATATGAATGCGGTTGGCGAGGACAAGCTGGACGTGGCCATGCTGCAGAAGATCGCTGAGGTCACCGGCGGCCGCTATTTCTTCGGGCAGGATTTGAAAAGCCTGGAAAACGTCTATGCGACCTTGGACCGGATAACGCCTGCCACGCAGAAAATTCTGTCGTGGCAGCCGCGGACCGAGCTCTTTGTCTATCCGCTCGGCGCTGCTCTGGTTCTCCTAGTGGTATTTCATGCACTGGCATGGTTGGGAACGGAATTCAGGAGGCGCCGGGAATTACCCGGTGGAGCGCAGTCATGATCGCCGACTTCCACTTCCTGCGACCGTGGTGGCTGACCGGCATTCCGGCGGCGATGCTGTTCCTTTGGCTGGCGGCGCGGCAAGGTGACATGAGAATAAAGTGGCGCGGCATGATTGCACCGCAGTTGCTCGATCATCTGATTTCCGGCAGGGAGCACCGCGGCGGCATCCGCCCGCATCATTGGATGGCAATGCTGATGGCCATATCGGCGATCGCGCTGTCGGGGCCGACCTGGCAAAAGGAACTGCCGCCGTTTGTGCAGGATGCCGCCGCCCTTGTTGTCGCAATCGACCTCTCGCGGACAATGGATGCGATTGACGTGACACCGTCGCGGCTGGAAAGGGCCAAGCTGAAGATTGACGACATACTGGCATTGCGCCCAGCGGCCAAGACCGCTGTGATCGCCTATGCCGGATCGGCTCATCTCGTGCTGCCGCTGACGGAGGACGCTTCGCTTATCCGGACCTATGTGAATTCCCTGGTCACGCCCATCATGCCCGTCGGCGGCCGAAACACCGCGGCCGCGCTGGAACTGGCAGAAAAAACGCTGGCCGATGAAGAGGCATCTGGCACGATCCTTTTATTGACCGACGGTATCGATTCCGGCTCACTTGCAGTCGTTCAATCGAAGCGGCGAAGCGGGCTCGTGATTCTCGGCATCGGCACTGCGCAGGGAGGCCCGGTCAAGACCGCCGACGGCAGCTTTGCCAATGATGCCAATGGCAGCCGCATCTTTGCCAAACTCGACATCGATGCTTTGAGAGAGTTGCGCAACAGCGAAACCAGCGTCGCCACCTACACGGCGGACGACAGCGACGTGCATTGGATTGCCCAACACATCCGGACGCATTTTGAACAGCGGTCGGATGCCGGCCAAACCCGGTGGCGGGATTTCGGCTGGTGGCTGACGATTCCGATCGCGCTGCTTGCCGCTTTCACTTTCCGGCGTGGCGGGGGCATCCGATGGACCGCGGCCATCCTTGCCTTCCATATGATCACCAGCGCGGATACGGCTCGTGCCGCTGACAACTGGTTTGCGGACGCTTGGCTCACCCGAGACCAACAGGGCCGCCTTGCCTATCAACGCGGGGATTTTCCGGACGCTGCCGACACGTTCGCCGATCCGGCCTGGAAGGGGGTGTCGCTATACCGTGCCAGGAAATTTGACGAGGCGCTAAACGCATTCGCACGCGAAAACACGCCCGAAAGCTGGTTCAATCAAGGCAATTGTCTCATGCAGCTTGCAAAATATGACGCGGCTGTCGCCGCATATGAAAAAGCGCTGGCCGTGCGCAAGGACTGGATACCGGCCAAGGGTAACCTTGCCGTTGCCGAGCGGCTTGCAGCGCGCAAAAAGAAGGATGAGAGCCAAGAGCCACGGGATCCGGATGACGATCCTGATCAGATCCAATTCGATGAAAAGGGTAAACAGGGGAAAAAGGGAGAGGTCAATGTCGCGGAACAGGCGGCGGATATCTGGATGAAGAATATTGCGGTCAGCCCGGCGCAGCTGCTGGCGCGGAAGTTTGCACTCGAGGCGGCGCGGGGTGTGAAATGAGAATCCTTGCTGCAGCCTTTCTGGTGTTGTTCTGGCATCACGCCGCTTTGGCCGCCGACCCTTTTGCTGAAGCGACCATTGCCACGAAGGGTACTTTGGTCGCGGGTCAACAGATTCAGATCGACATCGATGTCTTCGTACCGAATTATTTCACCGCACCGCCGCAATTTCCCGTGTTCGATCTTCCAAATGCGATTGTCACACTCTCCGACGGGCGTGCCCAGAACCTCAACGTCGTCAGGGATGCAGCGCAATATTCGGGAATCCGCCGGACGTATCTCATCATTCCGCAATTGGCGGGCGACTATGCATTGCCGACCGCAGACATAGAATTTGGCTATGCCGCCGTGCCGGGCCAGTCGGTCACGACGAAAGTGCCACTTCCGCCCGCAAGGTTTCATGTGGATGAAGTGCCCGGCAGCGGCGACACCGGGCCCATCCTGGCCGCGACCAGTCTTGAGCTGTCACAGACCTTGGACAGCGACCCCGGCAAACTGACAGTCGGCGACACCCTGGTGCGGACCGTGTCACAGACGGCCGGGGGAACGCAGGCAATGATGTTGCCTCAACCGCATTTTGAAACGCCGGCCGGGGTCAGGATGTACGTCAAACCGCCGCGTTTGGAGAACGGCATCAAAGGAGCCGGTGGCGGATCCGCCAGCAAGCGGACCGACAGCATCACTTACGTCGTAGAGCGCGAAGGCAGCCTGACCATTCCGGGTCTTTCCGTCGACTGGTACGATACAGGCAATGCCAGTCGCCAGCAGGCCAAGCTTTCCACCATTGCGCTCACCGTGAAGGCGGCTCCCGCGACGACGAATGCAATCATTCCGGATATGCCGGCACAACCGCAATCGTCGCGTGCAACTTCGCTGCATACAATAGTGCTTGCCGGGATAATCTTGTCTGCAGCAGTTTTGGCCGCCTGGTTCTGCTGGATCACATTGCCGCGCCTGTTCAAATGGATGGATGCGCGCCAGAAGATGCTTGAACGATCAGAACCCGCCAGGTTCCGGCAGCTCTATCTCGCCTTGAACTCGGACAACCCGGCAGCGGCCTATGCCGCTCTGGGAACCTGGACGGCAAGTGCCGGATACAAGAGCATTGCGGCCTGGGCGGCCGCTACCCAGGATCAGGAAATTCTGAATGCACTTGAGGCTTTTGAGGCGGATTTATACCGTTCGCATATCGCGGCGAACTCCAAAGTCACCATGAACAAACTGGCCTCCGCCATTTTCTCGTGGCGTGACGGCAACGGCAAGCGGCTTGACGTGAAGCACGAGAAGCCAGCACTGCCACCGCTCAACCCCTGACGCGCGAAACTCTTCACCTCAGTTGGAATCTCATCAATCTCATTTGTTCCGTTCACACGAAATGCGGCCATCTCTGATCACCATTGTGACGATGAAGACGCAGCTCGCTTTATCCCGACATGGATGATCCATCCAAAGGCCGCCAGCGTATGAGGCAGAAAGGAATCTTTCATGCTCAAATACGTCATCGCCTACCTCTCGACAGCGGCGCTGTTTCTTGCGGTCGATTTTGTCTGGCTCAGCATCATGGCAAACGGCTTCTACCGCAGCCGGATTCCCGATGTCATTGGCACACAGGCCAACTATCCCGCGGCAATTGCCTTCTATCTGATCTTTGTCGCGGGTATCGTGATCTTCGCGGTCAGCCCCGCATTGGAAAACGGCCGCTGGACAACCGCTCTCGTCTATGGGGCGCTTTTCGGCTTCATGGCCTATGCGACCTATGATCTGACCAATCAGGCGACACTCAAACAGTGGTCCACGATGGTGACGATTGTCGATATGGGCTGGGGTACCTTCGCATCGGCTCTATGCGCAACCCTCAGTCTTCTGTTCACGCGGTGGTTGCTGGCCACGGTTTGACAGGTCGACCTATGTCCTCGCACTCCGCCGTTAAAGTGATGACGATGCCGGAAAGCCTGACGGCGCGCCGGTCATGATCTGTCGTTCCCCCCATGCCCAAGAATGAAATCAACGGTATCGCGCAGTGTCGGCGCAATGAAGCGGATCGGCGATCCTATCGCTCCGATAATGCCGATGTGACCGACACCTGGATAAAGCTTCGTCTGGACCGAAGACCCGACAGACCGCAGTTTCTTCGCAAGCGCCATGCTGTTGCGCGGATAGACAACATCATCGCTCTGCCCGTGCAGCAGGAGTACCGGCGGATTGCCGGGTCGAACCTGATTGACCGGCTGCGTTGATTCCGGCGTCCGCGCCGGGCTGAAAATATCGGCCACTGCTTTATCGTCGAACGGCAGAAAATCGTACGGTCCGGAAATACCGACAAACCCCTTCAGATCACGCGCCGGATTCAGCTTCTGCTCGCCAAGCCACTTCGTGTCCAATGCCAGCATGGCGGCGATGTAGGCGCCGGCCGAATGCCCGATGAGATAGATTTTGTTGGGGTCTCCACCATAGGTCTTACCGTGATCCTTCGCCCAGCGCACCACGGCGGCTCCATCCTGCAGGAAGGCCGGGTAACGCACGTCAGGATACAGCCGGTAATCCGGAACCACCGTGACGATACCTCTGGCGGCCAGCGCCGAAGCCACAAAAGCGTATGTTGCCTTATCCCCGCTTTGCCAGGTGCCGCCGTAAAAGAAAATTGCCATGGGGGCAGCGCTGGTGTTTTTGGGCGCATAGATATCCAGAACCTGCCGCCGATCCCCGCCATAGGCAATGTTCCGGGTAACAGAAGCCCCGCCGGATGACGTCGTGATATCGAGCATCTTTCCGGCCGAACATCCGACCAGCGTTACAACCGTCAAAAGTGTCAGCAGTTGACGCAACACGTTAAAATCCAAGCAATGGTTGAACAAGGCGGCCGAACACGCTCTTCAATTGCAAACGCCCATCCACGACGGCCAGACAGATGCATTCGTCGTCAGGCCCCGCCTTGGGCTCATGTTCAAGACTGGCATCGGCGACAACAAGATCGCCCGGATAATAATCACCCAGCGCATCGTGCAACGTCCCCTTGAGCACCAGCGTATATTCGACACCTCTATGGGTGTGTTCCGGCAGCACCATTCCGGGCTTCGCGCGCAGCAGCATCGGCCGATTGCGGGGCGCACCACCTCTGCCAATCGAGCTCCACTGCACGCCCGGCGCCAGGAACTTCCATTTGCCGATGTCATATTGCTCCAGCGGTGACGGTAGAACCAGACCATCCGGCATAGCGGCAAGATGCCGGACCTGCGGCATGACCTGCAAGGGTGATGGCGTATCAAGACGCGCAAGAACCTGTTCCAGGGCATCTGCTGCCATTTCCGCAACGGGCACGTCCTCCAGCGCCATACCACCCGCAGCCTCGAACTGCCGCACGCGTTCGGTGCTGTCCGGGCAGAGCGACAAATGTGCCGCGACAACGAGCGCCGGCCCCTGGGCAAGGCTACCCGCGGCATAGGCCATCAGAATTTCATCGGAAGGGCGATGGGTCATGTCAGCTCATTCCTCGCCCAGCAGATTTCTGAGATGCTGCATCGCCAGACGCAACCGGGATTTGACGGTCCCCAGCGGCAAATCCAGCGTCCGGGCGATCTCACTGTGCGGCTTGTCATCAAAATAGTGCAGTTGGATGACGCTCATCTGTTCTGGCGACAATTTCTGCATGGCGGTGCGCACCAGCGTTTCGCCTTCCAGCCGCAGCAGCATCTCTGACGGAGAAGGTTCAAAATCCGGCTCATGTTCTTCCATGAGATGCGCTGCGGGATAACGCTCGCGCCGGATCGCATCGACCCTCAGGTTTCGTGCAATCGTGAAAATCCAGGTGGAAGCCGACGCTTTGGCGGGATCGAACAGATACGCCTTGCGCCAGAGCATCAGCATGGTTTCCTGCGCCAGTTCCTCGGCCTGCCCCGGCGCCATGCCGCCGCGCATGAAAAACCCTTTGATACGCGGCGCGTAATAGCCGAAAAGTTCGGCAAAAGCCGCCTTGTCACTGCGCTGCGCGATACGAAGGATTTTTGCGGAATAATCGGCCGGCCCGGTCATTGTCTGAACGGTACGCCTGATTGCCGGCTTTGTTCCGGCATACGAAAACCGACCGCGTCCAAAACGCTGCCATATCCTGTGGAAATCGCCGAAGGTAAAGGTTGCGAAGCCATTCATACCGCTCAATACGCAGATGCGCCGCAATCGGATCAGCACCGAAACTAATCCTGATCCAATTCCGTATTTCCACCGTATGCACTGATGCTGCAAGAAACAACGTCTGATCATCCCGATCCGTGTTGTTTCCACATGATGAGTACGGGAGAACATCGTTGAAAATTGCTGTCATAGGATCGGGTATTGCGGGCATGTCCGCCGCATGGCTTCTTTCCCAGAATCATGACGTGACCGTTTTCGAACGTGAGCTGCGCGTGGGTGGTCACAGCAATACATTCCTTGTCGGCCAGATAGACAGAAGCCCCATTCCGGTTGATACCGGTTTCATCGTTTTCAATGAACATACCTATCCGAATCTGACTGCCCTGCTCGACCATCTCGGCGTGGAAACAGCGGCATCGGACATGTCCTTTGCGGTATCACTCGACAACGGCAAGCTGGAGTATTCGGGCACCGGATTCAGCGGCCTGTTTGCCCAGCAGCGCAACCTGTTCAATCCGCGTTTCTGGATGATGCTGCGCGATCTCCTGCGCTTCTATCGCGAAACTCCGGCCCACGCGGGCAAACTTGGCCTGCTTGCTCTGGGTGAATTTCTGGAACGGGAGGGATATGGCCGCGCCTTCCGCGACGATCACCTCCTGCCCATGGCAGCCGCCATCTGGTCGGCGCCGGCATCGGCATTGCTCGAGTATCCCGCGGAGGCGTTCATCCGCTTTTGCGATAATCACGGCCTGCTGAAACTGGCCAACCGGCCGCTATGGCGTACTGTCAAGGGCGGCAGCCGCGCCTATGTCGATCGCCTCACGGCAGGTTACAGGGACCGCATCCAGATCGGATGTGCCGCCGCATCCATCCGTCGCGGCAGAGACAGCGCCGCCGTGACCGATTTCCATGGTGTTACCCGGGTTTTCGATCACGTTGTCCTGGCCGGCCACGCCGATGAATCGCTGGCGTTGCTGTCCGACCCGACGCCCCTGGAAGCAAACCTTCTTTCCGCTTTCCGCTATTCGGTGAACCATGCTGTTCTGCATGAAGACGACACACTCATGCCCAAACGGCGGGCCGTCTGGTCCAGCTGGAACTATCTGGGACAGCGCCGGGAAGCTGCCGGTCCGGGCAACCAGCTGTGTGTGACCTACTGGATGAACCGATTGCAGCCGCTCGAAACCGATCGTCAGTTCTTCGTCACACTCAATCCGCAGCATCAGCCGGATGAGCAAAAAATCCTGCACCGGGAAACCTATACCCACCCGATTTTTGACGGCGCGGCGATGCAGGCGCAAAAACAGCTCTGGCAGATACAGGGACAGCGCAGCACCTGGTACTGCGGCGCCTATTTTGGCGCGGGCTTCCACGAAGACGCATTGCAATCGGGCCTTGCGGTGGCGGAAGATCTCGGCGGCGCGCGCAGACCCTGGAAGGTTGCCGATGAATCCGGGCGCATCTATCGCCAGAACCGCCCCGAACCAATCGGGGTCGCGGCATGAATGCCTTCCGCTCGGCGATCTACACTGGCAGGGTCACCCATAGGCGCCTGCGCCCCAAACAACATTTTCTGCGTTACCGCATGTTCTACATGCTGCTCGATATTGACGAGATCGAAGGTATCGCGCGCGCCAGCCGGTTGTTCTCCCACAACCGGTTCAATCTCTTCGGTTTCTTCGATGGCGACCACGGCTCCAAGTTTGATGCGGCAGCGCGGTGTCCGGACCTGCGCGGTTATGTGGAGGACCATTTGCGGGATGCCGGCATGGTGCCCGATGGTGGGCCTATCAAGCTGATGACCATGCCCAGAATACTTGGTTATGTGTTCAACCCGCTGAGCGTCTATTTCTGCCATGACAGGAACGGCAGGCTGAAGGCACTGATCTACGAGGTCAACAACACGTTCGGCCAGCGTCACAGCTACGTTTTTCCGCTGGGCGATACGGACGACGGCAAACCGTTGCATCAGGAATGCGGCAAGGAATTCTACGTTTCACCGTTCATGGAGATGGCGCTGGACTATGATTTCACCATCACCAGACCAGCCGATACAGCATCGGTTGCCATCAACGCGAGCGACAAGGACGGGCTCATCATCGCAACAGCCTTTTCAGGCAAGCGGCAGGAATTCAGCGACCGCCAGTTGCTAAAGCTGTTTCTCGGCTATCCCCTGCTGACTCTCAAGGTCATTGCCGGCATCCATTGGGAAGCCCTATGGATCTGGGTCAAGGGTGTCAAATGCAGACCCCGGCCGCGGACGCCTGTTCAAACCCGGACAATCATTCCGCGCCGAACGGAATCGGATACGCAGTTCTCAAAATAACAGGCATACATGACTGAACAGCAATCATCGGCCACCCGTTTCCCCGTCATTGTCCTCTTCAGACACGATCTGCGGATCAGCGACAATCGTGCCCTGTATGCAGCCGCAAACACAGGCAAACCAGTCATTCCCGTATTCATTCGGGATGATGGGAACACCGAAGCATCACGGCCTGTCGGCGGGGCGCGCCAATGGTGGCTGCACCACTCACTGGCTGCGCTTTCAGCGTCGCTCAGGGTTCTTGGCGCGAACCTTGTTCTCAAAGGCGGAGCGACACAGACCATTGTTGATCGGTTGCTGGACGACACAGGCGCCGACATGGTTCTGTGGAACAGGCGGTACGATCCCCCCGGCGTCAGGACGGACACAAGCCTCAAATCCGAACTCAGCCGCCGAGGCATATCGGCAGAAAGCTTTGACGGGCATCTCCTGCATGAGCCGTTCTTGTTCAAAACCGGCACTGGCGGGTTCTATCGCGTCTATTCGCCGTTCTGGCGCGCTTTGACGGCAGGTCCGGAACCGCGTGACCCGGTTCCAGCACCGCGAACGCTGGAGCCATATCATGAATCGATGGGTTCGCAGTGCCTGAACGACTGGGCGCTTCTGCCTGGCAAACCCGACTGGGCGAAGGACTTTGCCGAGGATTGGACGCCGGGGGAAAACGGCGCACAGGAAAAGCTTGCCGCCTTTCTCGGCGGCGCTATTGGCGGCTACGATCATGATCGGGACAAGCCTGCCATCGAAGCAACGTCAAGGCTTTCCCCCCATCTCGCCCACGGTGAGATCACACCGTTCCAGATATGGCATGCCCTGAAATCACCGAGCCTTGCGCGGGAAGGCAAGGATGTGGATAAATTCCGCAGGGAAATCGGCTGGCGGGAATTTTCCTACCATCTGCTGTTCAACAATCCCGCGCTTGCGACCAAGAACTACAATGCATCGTTTGATGGCTTCGCTTGGCGGAACAAGGCCGATGATCTCAAGGCATGGCAACAGGGCCGGACGGGTTATCCGATCGTCGATGCCGGCATGCGCCAACTCTGGAAAACAGGCTGGATGCACAATCGGGTCCGTATGATCACCGCATCATTTCTGATCAAGCATCTGCGCGTCGACTGGCGCAGGGGCGAACCGTGGTTTTGGGATACGCTTGTGGATGCCGACCCCGCCAGCAATGCCGCCAGTTGGCAATGGGTTGCAGGATCAGGTGCAGATGCCGCGCCTTATTTCCGGATTTTCAATCCTATGTTGCAGGGCGCCAAGTTCGATTCATTGGGCGCCTATGTGCGGGAATTTGTTCCGGAGCTGAAAAATCTTTCCGACAAATATCTGCACGCACCTTGGCTGGCACCCGAGAACATTTTGAACGAGGCGGGGGTTGTTCTGGGCCAGAACTACCCCCATCCCATCGTTGACCATCAAGCAGCGCGACAACAGGCGCTGGTTGCCTATGCGAACACCCGCAAAGATTCTCCCAGCCATTAGGCCTCAATGGCCATGGATTGGTGACTGCCCGTCGCGGGCCCTCCTCTGCACCGCCTCCGTCATGCTCCCTGCAAAACGGCGGACCCGGCCATGCGTTGCAAGTCGGCCTCCGAGGCGTTTCCAATGACCCACGGGCAGGCATAATAATCTTCGATGCGGTCGATGACCCGACCGGCGACACGGACGCGAACCGGCCACGCGACCTGCCACCGGTCGCCTCGCTGGAAGAGCACGAGCAGGACAGGTTCTCCGTCGATCGCCCCGAACTCCATGGTCCAGGTGTCCGGGTTTCGCTCGTATTCGGCGAAATAGGGAGAGTTTCTGAGCAGGCCGTCGAAGCAGTCGGCGACCCGCAACCGAGCATCGGCGCTGGTGAGGCTGCGCACGCCATCCCAGTCATGGCGGTTGAAGAGGTCAACATAGCACTGCAATATCCGCGCGGTGTCGGGATCAAGCGGACTGCTCGGTTCGCCGGCAGGTTCCGCCGGCAGGTCGGCGAGCTTCGCCCGTCCGCGGGAGAGCGCGGATTTGACGCCGCCAACCGTCGAGTCCACGAGCTCTGCGGTCTCTTCCAGCGAATAGTCGAACACATCCTTCAGGAGGACGCAGGCGCGCTCCTTGGGCGGCAGGTGGCCCACCAGCCGTTCGATGGCGCGATGTGCACCGGTCGTCGCCGGCTCCGCAGCGACGACACCGATATCGTCCGAATAGGCGCTTTCCGCGCGCTCGCGCGCATCGCGCCGCCGCAGGAAGTCAATGCAGCGGTTGTGAGCGATGCGAAAGAGCCAGGGCTTTAGCCTGCTGGCATCGTCGAGGGTCTCGATCTTCGTGTAGGCCTCGAACAGCGTCTCCTGCATGAGATCCTCACCGTCGAGCCGTGAACCGGTCATGCGGGCGCAGTAACGATGCAATTGGGCGCGGACGTCTGATACCGTCTCGAGGAAGGCTCGATACTGCGCGTCGAATAAGCCGTTCGGTCGCTCAGGCATGTCCTTCACCTGCCACATCTTGGCGTCATCGAGGAACACAGGTGAGGACCACGACGCCGTTCCTGAAGCGATGCGTATCGATAAGCCTTCAGGCGGACGAGCGCATGGCCAAGGTCTGCAAACGCGCATTTGCCCACTTTCAATTTGCGAGTCATGCGACCTCCTGACTTTCGCCGGGTGTTGCTGCGGTTCCAGTCAGGCCGAGCCTGGGGCGAACCCATTGTGCGAACCGCTCTATCGCGTCGTCGGCTTCGGGCGCGCGGCCAGCCATCATCTGGAACGAATGCAGCATACCCGGAAATATCTCCAAGCGCACCTCGACGCCGGCAGCCTTCGCGCGGTCGGCGAGCGCTCGGCTGTCGTCGAGCAGGGTTTCGTCTCCGCCCGCCTGCAGATAGATCGGCGGCAGGCTCTTGAGATCGGCAAAGATTGGGCTGGCGAATGGATGTCGGGCATCAGCCCCTCCAAGGACTTGCGATGCCAGCATATCCACGGTCGCCTTCTGGAAGAAGGCGTCCTTCTCGCGGTTAACTTCGTAAGAGAGCCCGCTTGCCGACAGATCATGCCAGCCGGAGATACTGAGGATCGCGGCCGGCAAGGGACGTCCCGCATCACGGAGTTTCATCGCGGCCGCAATGATCAGGCCCGCGCCAGCGGAATCGCCCGCACCTATAATGTGCTTCGGCCTGATGCCCTGCTCGCCCAGCCACGCGAACGCAGTCACGGCCTGCTCGATTTGGCGCGGGAACTTGCTCTGAAACGCGTAGTCGTAGGTGGCAAGCAAGGCGTAACAGCCAATCGCCTTGGCGAGGTGCCCGACCATCTTGCGATGGGTCCAGATCGATCCGCCGACATAGCCACCGCCGTGCAGGTAGAGCATGACCCGATCCTTGGCCGCCCGTTTTGGCTGAACCCACAGCGCTGTCTTGTCGCCGAGGTTCGTCTCGATGTAATCGACGCCGCCCGGTTCCGTCGTCAAGACAGACCATTCGGAGACTTCCGGCGGCAATTCGCGACCGCTGCGCCAAGCCTCCCCGAGCTTTTCGTAGTGTATCTTGTTTGCCAGACTCTGCTTGCTCTCCATGGTAACGCTCCAATTCGTTTGGGAGGGCGATGTCGAGATGACAGCCCGTCAACAGCCAAGACGGACGGATCCAGCAAAAGGATACGCCGCCGCCGGATCGGGCACGCTTCTTCCCGGTGAATGTCCCCTTATTCGATCCCTGCTGAAACTAATTTGAAAAGCCGCTCGTAACTCCGCCGCTTCCCAATCAAAGGGAAAAAACAGTGGAGAGAGAAATGTTCACCAATTCCATTCGCCTGGTTGCACTCGCATCTGTGTTGATTTCGGGAGCCGCGTTTGCGGAGAATCCCATGGTCGGCGGTGCACCCATGTACGAAAATAAAAACATTATTGAAAACGCCGTGAACTCCAAAGATCACACCACACTCGTCGCAGCCGTCAAGGCAGCGGGCCTTGTCGAAACTTTGCAGGGCAAGGGTCCCTTCACTGTCTTTGCACCAACCAATGCAGCATTTGACGCGCTGCCCAAGGGCACGGTCGAAACCTTGCTGAAGCCTGAAAACAAGGACAAGCTTACCAAGATCCTGACCTGCCATGTCGTCGCCGCCAATGCGGATTCGAAGGCCATCATGAAGATGGTCGATGATGACAAGGGCGCGCACCCGGTAAAGACCGTTGGCGGTTGCGTGTGGACAGCAAAATACAAGGGCGACAAGCTGACTTTGACCGATGAAAACGGCACGGTTGCCAATGTGACGATCGCCAACGTCAAACAGTCAAACGGTGTCATTCACGTCATCGACAAAGTTCTGTTGCCCAAGATGTAAATCCGTTTCCGGTTCCCGGTACGAAGGGAACAGTCGGCTGGCCCCTGCTAATATGATATGAATAGGGGCCAGTTTTAACGGACCGCAGGAAAGGACAATCCCATGGTAAAATACGGTCTCTATGTCTCGCTTGAAGCAAAAGCAGGCAAGGAAGATGATGTGGAGTCTTTCCTCATTGCAGGGCTGGCTATCGTCAACAAGGAGCGTGATACGGTGTCGTGGTTTGCTGTGCGCAGCGGTCCATCGGCATTCGCGATCTTTGACACATTCAACACTGCCGGTGCGCGCGATGCACACCTTGCCGGCGATCTCGCCAAGCTGCTGATGGGACGGGCTGACGAACTCTTTGCCACTCCACCCGATATTCAGATGGTTGATATTCTGGCATCAAAACCGTCAGCCACCTGAAAATCAGTTCAAGCCCCAATATCTCTCACGTTTCTGCGCGCACCTGTTGTAGGGCCCAATGGGCGCGAAGGTGATGTTTGGGCCATTCTGGCCGAACAGCATATGAAAACCTGATCGCAGCGCATAGAATGGAAAAACGGACAGGAGATGAGCCGCATCTTGAATGCGCCTAATAAAGGAAACGAAAATGCCCCTGGGAGTTTTCTCCATCATGCAGAACAAATACGCGAGGTGTCTGGCTCTTGTCATGACGATCCTGATCGGCTCGAACGCATTGCTCTGTGCCAGCGGATTTGCTTTCGAAGGCAAGACGACCGGTCTCGCCGATGTGACAATTGCCATTATCCGCCATGGAGAAAAGCCGGACAGCGGAACAGGTCTCTCTCCGGCTGGTGAAAAACGGGCGCAGGCCTATAGCGCGTATTTTCAGCACCTGACGCTCGACGGCCATCCATTCCGGCCCGACACGCTGATTGCGACCGCAGATTCCAAGAACAGTGCCCGCGAACGGCTGACCCTGGAGCCACTGAGCCAAGCGCTGGGGCTGCCTATCGATCTGAGATTCGGCAACAAAGATCTGACCGGCCTTACCAAGGCTTTGAGAACCGAGCCGCACGGCAAATCGGTGCTCATTGCCTGGCATCACGGCAAACTCTCGCAGCTCATCGAAGCATTGGGAGGTGATCCGTCGAGGCTGTTGCCCGGCGGGCAATGGCCCGACGATGTTTTCGACTACATGGTTGTGCTGCGTTTTGACCACAAGGGGAAACCGATAACCGGTTCTGCCGAGCTCATCCATGAGGACTTCGCCAATCCGCCCGGACAGATCGGCGCTATGACGTCTCATTGACCGGTTGTTCCCGGTGCCAAGGACCGCCGGGGTCCGTCCGGTTATTTTTCTGCAACCTCGAAAACTAGCGAGTCACGGTAACGCGCCCCTTCATGTTGGGATGAAAGCGGCAATAGAACTCAACCGGCCCTGCTTGCTCAAGCTGGAGCGTTGCCGCTTTGCCGGAGGAGATCACGACATCCCATCCGCCTTTCACTGTTGCCGTATGATCCACGATATCCTTGTTGATCCATTCGATCCTGTCGCCAACTTTTGCGGTGATGACGGCTGGGGTAAACGCCATCTTCTCGATCGTGACCCGTATGGTTTCCGCCCTGGCAGGAATGGACCCCATACCCAGTATCAGGACAATCGAGATCCATGCCTTGAGTTGCGACGCCATCGGTCTGCCCTATTTGAGCCCGGCCGCAACATGTTCGGCGTGCTGCTCATGCCCCTGGAAGATCTTCAGTCCAGTTTCCAGCAGGCTTTTAAGCTCAGCATTTTTTGCTGAAGGAATGAGCAAGGTTTCAAGCGCGCCGTTGACCTGCTTGTGATAGGTCACCTCGTTGGTCACATAGGCCTTGTCAAAGGCGGTACCATCGAACTTGTCCAGCTTGGCGCGTTCGGCGGTGGCCGCCTTGACGAGCGAACGGCTGGTGTCGTTGTCCTCGGGAGTGACCTTCAGCTTTTTGACCAGTGCGAGAGCTTGCGTGTTGACCGCTTCATGATCGCGCATCATGTCCCTGGCAAAGGCAACAACGTCTTTGTTTTTTGATTTGGCAATCGCCTGTTTGGCAGCTTCGATATCGATGATGCCTGCCGTATAGGCAATGTGAGCAATTTGCGGGTCGGTTGGCTTGTCTGCCGCATGAGCGAGTGAAATGCTGCCCAATAGGGAAAGAACAGCCAGGGCCGTCATTGTCCGAGAGAACATAATACCTCCTTCGCCCGGAGGAATATCCGGGTCGTTTTTTCAACTGACAGCCATTTGATGTTGAATAGCGAAAAAAGTTCCCTGAGTTCACTCGATAAAGCCGAGCTGTTTCATGACTGCGGCTGTCAAACGGGCGCAGCGCTGTCCAGCGAATGGAAAGGCATCCATCAAGACCGGGCCGATCTGGTCGTCCAACTGTTTGCGTACGAGCGCACGAGCGCGATGCAGACGTGTCTTGACCGTCTCCACTCTGATCCCAAGCACCTCCGCTGTCTCCTCCTGACTGAGCCCCTCGATCACGCGCGCGATAAAAACAGTCCTGTACACGTCGGGAAGAGCATCGGTTGCCCTTTCAACCATTTGCAAAATCTGCCGCTGTGCCATTAACCGCTCCGGGTCTTCACCTGTTTTGATGGGAAACGGGATGATCCGCGTGTCAGAATTCCGGCTCATCGAAGCCGCAAGATCCGGCGCACGCCGCTTTTTGCGCAAACGTCCCAAAGCTTCATTGATGACAATGCGGGAAAGCCAGGTTGCGAGTGAGGATTCACCCCGGAACTGGTCGAGATGAGAGAAGGCAGAGCAATAGGCCTCCTGAACGATATCCTCGGCTTCGCTGTCATCCCGAATGACGCCGCGGGCAATTCGGTAAAGCCGGCGATTATGCGTCCGCATTATTGTGCGGAAAGCATCGGCATCCCTGATCAGCGCACGTCGAACAAGTTCGACATCGTCCCCATGACCGGATGGGGACGCTGTCTTTGCCGGTAATACCATCATCCTGAACTCCTCTGGCCATCATAGATGATATTTGCAGCAAAAGGTTCCCGGCGTCTTGGGCCTCACATCAATATGGGCCGAGACATTGAAGCAGTCTGAACGCTTCCAGGGCCGGCACAGAACAAGGTATCGATGTGATGGACATCAGCCCGCCAGATGATGCGTTAAACAGCCGACTTCAGCGCGACTCTCTTTTCAAGCGCCGCCGCATCTTCCTTTCGCTCACTGTAGCGATCGGTGAGATAGCCGGAGATATCGCGCGTCAGCAGCGTGAATTTGACCAATTCCTCCATCACATCGACAACGCGGTCATAATAGGCAGACGGTTTCATCCGTCCGTTTTCGTCAAACTCCTGATAGGCCTTGGCGACCGACGACTGGTTCGGGATCGTGATCATGCGCATCCAGCGGCCAAGCACCCGCATCTGATTGACCGCATTGAATGATTGCGACCCGCCGGACACCTGCATGACCGCCAGCGTCCGCCCCTGCGTGGGACGGATCGCGCCCATGGCAAGGGGTATCCAGTCGATCTGCGATTTCATCACCCCGGTCATCGCACCGTGCCGTTCAGGGCTGGTCCATACCTGCCCCTCCGACCACAGCGAGAGGTCGCGCAGCTCCTGAACTTTCGGATGATCAACCGGCGCATCGTCAGGCAAAGGCAGGCCAGCCGGATCGAAAATGCGGGTTTCCGCCCCAAAATGCTCCAGCAGGCGCGCTGCTTCCTGGGTCAGAAAACGGCTGTAGGACACTCTTCGGAGGGAGCCGTAAAGCAGAAGGATGCGCGGACGGTGTGCCGAGAATGCTGCAGACAGCTTTTCAGGCTCCGGAATCTGCAGGACGCTCGACGCGACATTGGGCAAATCAGACAATGCGCTTCCCCTCACTGTCGATGACGACTTCGCCGTCTTCCTTGGCGAAGGCGCCTTTTTGCGGGCTCGGCAGGATATCGAGGACCGCTTCGGATGGCCGGGCAAGACGCACGCCCTTTTCCGTAACGACAAAGGGGCGATTGATCAGGATCGGATGGGCCTCCATGGCGTCCAACAGCTGCTCGTCATTCAAGGACAGGTCATCCAGCCCCAATTCCGCATAAGGCGTTCCTTTTTCGCGGATAGCCTCGCGCACGGTCAGCCCTGCCCTGCGGATCAGATCCTTCAGTTCCTGTCGGGCGGGCGGCGTCTTGAGATATTCGATGACGGTCGGCTCGATGCCCGCATTGCGTATCAACGCCAGGACATTGCGGGACGTGCCACAGGATGGATTGTGATAAATGGTGACGGTCATCAGACAGTCCTTTCTGCTTTGACCATGATCGCATCAGACCGGGCGCGTTCAGGCATTGCGTTTTCCTCGGGCGGGCAACAGGGAACAATGTCGGCGATGAGCGGTGCGCAAATGTCCGGGTGCCCTGCGCAGCAATCCTTCAGGAGATAGTTGATGGCCGCACGCAGCTTGCCGAAATTGGCTCTGTAGATGATGGAACGGCTTTGGCGCGCCGAAGTGATCAAGCCAGCACGTGACAGGATCGCGAGATGTGTCGACATGGTGTTCTGAGGAACATCGAGCATACGGGCGATTTCCCCGGCAGCGATCCCCTCCGGCTCGTGCATCACGATCAGCTTGAACGCATCCATGCGCGAGGGTTGAGCAAGAGCCGAAAAGGCCTCAATGGTGTTTTCTTTTTCCATATATCCAGATTTACAGATATGTTTGATCGCTGTCAAGAACTGTGACTTGCCTCCATGGCGGAAGGACCGCGCCGGGAAATGCCGACGTCCTGATCGGCACATGGTCGGCCCTGCGCGGGTATCCTCCTAACTTTTTGGCCTGACCTCGTAATAAACCGACACCTTCCGGTCCGGTCCTTTGGCAACAGCAAAGACATCATAACTGGCACTGGGGTCATTGCCCATGCCGAGAGACCCGGCGGGCATGCCTGGCACCGCCAGCCCGGCGATGCCAGGTTTTTCCGCAAGAAGTTTTCTGACCGCCTCCAACGGCACGTGCCCGTCGAGGAAATAGCCCTCGACGGTTGCCGTGTGGCACCCTTCAATCTCTGCCGGAACGCCGAAGCGCTTCTTGATGCCCGGCAGGTCGTCCGTGTTCACGCGTTCGACCTTGAAGCCTTCGGTCTCCATCGACTTCGCCCAGAGATTGCAGCATCCGCAGTTCGGGTCCTTGTATATTGTCATCACCGATGGCGTTGCAGCTTTGGCCTTGCCAACGGTCAGGGCAACAAAAGCTGCCCCGATGCCTGTACATAAGAATTCGCGTCTCTTCATCAGCGTGTACCTCCAGCTTGCGGATTCATTGTCGCCGGTATCGGCAGGCTGCCCGTGTCATGCGCTTCCATCGCGCCTGCCACCCTCAAATTCCATCCCTTGACGATGCCATAGACGGCAGGAATGACAATGAGCGTCAGCAGTGTCGATGAGATCATGCCGCCGATCATCGGTACGGCAATGCGCTGCATGACTTCCGATCCCGTTCCCGTACTCCACAGGATAGGCAGAAGCCCTGCCATGATGGCAACGACGGTCATCATCTTCGGCCGGACACGTTCGACCGCACCCATCATGATGGCTTCATTGAGATCGGCTCGTGTAAACACGCCCCCGCTTGCCGCCCGTCTTGTCCGGACTTCCTTCAACGCCTGATCAAGGTAGATCAGCATGATCACGCCCGTCTCGGCTGCCACCCCTGCCAGCGCAATGAAGCCGACCGCCACGGCGACCGACGGGTTGAAGCCGAGCCACCACATCAGCCAAATACCGCCCACCAGGGCGAATGGCAGCGACAGCATGACGATCAGGGTTTCCGTGAGCGCCTTGAAGTTGAGGTAGAGCAGCAGGAAGATGATCGCCAGCGTCAGCGGCACCACGATCTTCAGCTTGGCTTCGGCCCGTTCGAGGTATTCAAACTGACCGCTCCAGGCGACGGAGTAGCCCGCCGGCAGTTTGACTTGATCGGCCACAGCCTGCTTGGCCTCATGAACATAGCCGCCGAGATCCCGGCCCGTGATATCGACAAAGATATAGACCACCAGTTGGCCGTTTTCAGTGCGGATGGAGGTTGCGCCGCGGGTCAATTCGACCTTGGCGACTTCACCGAGCGGAACCGTTCCGCCGCCCGGCAAAGCAATCTGCACATCGCGGGCGATGGCTTGCGGATCACTGCGCTGCGACCGGGGATAACGGATGGTGACGCCGTAACGTTCCCGTCCTTCCACGGTCTGGGTGATTTGCTGCGCACCCAGGGCCATGGAGATGACATCCTGAACATTCTGGATCGACAGGCCGTAACGTCCGAGCGCCACCCTGTCCGGAACAATATCGAGGAAGTATCCACCGATGACCCGCTCGGCATAGGCGCTCGACGTCCCCGGAACGGATTTCAGCACCCGCTCGATCTGTCTTGCCACCCCTTCCATTTGAGCAAGGTCCGTACCGTACACTTTGACGCCAACAGGTGTGCGGATACCCGTGGACAGCATGTCGGTGCGCGCCCTGATCGGCATGGTCCAGGCATTCGAAACACCTGGAAACTGCAAGGCAGCATCCATTTCGTTCTTCAGACTGTCGGCAGTGACGCCCGGCCGCCATTGCGACTTCGGTTTCAGGTTGATGATGGTTTCGAACATTTCAGTCGGCGCCGGATCGGTCGCCGTGTCCGCCCTTCCCGATTTACCAAAGACGGATTCGACTTCCGGAAACGACTTGATGATCCTGTCCTGTGTCTGCAGCAACTCGGCAGCCTTGGTGACGGATATTCCCGGCAACGTCGTGGGCATATACATCAGCGTGCCTTCGTCGAGGTTGGGCATGAACTCGCTGCCAAGCTGGCGCGCAGGCCAAATCGTGACGACAAGAGCGGCAAGTGCGATCAGGATGGTGAGATACTTTGCCTTCAGGACCATTGTGATCAGCGGTCGGTAGATGGCGATCAGAAAGCGGTTCACGGGGTTCTTGTGCTCCGGAATGATACGGCCGCGCACGAACAGGATCATCAGTGCAGGCACCAGAGTAACCGACAGAAGCGCTGCGGCAGCCATCGAGAACGTCTTGGTGAATGCCAGCGGCCCGAACAGTTTGCCCTCCTGACCTTCGAGTGTGAAAATCGGGATGAACGACACTGTGATGATCAGCAGGCTGAAGAACAGGGCCGGTCCAACCTCCGCCGCCGCCTCGATCAGTATTTCGACCCGGGGTTTGCCGGGCGGCGCACGCTCCAGATGTTTATGGGCGTTTTCAATCATGACGATAGCCGCATCGATCATTGCCCCGATGGCAATGGCAATACCGCCAAGACTCATGATGTTGGCCCCCAGCCCCAGCCATTTCATGGCAATGAAGGCCATCAGGATACCAACAGGCAGCATGATGATGGCAACGAGGGCACTTCTGACATGAAGCAGAAAAATGATCGTTACCAGCGCAACGACAATGCTTTCCTCAAAAAGTGTTCTTTGCAGAGTTTCAATCGCAGAATTGATCAACGTCGAACGGTCGTAAACCGGAACGATATCGGTGCCTGCCGGCAGGCTCTTCTTGATTTCCGCCAGACTTGTCTTGGCGTTGTCGATGACCGTCAGCGCATTGGAGCCGACGCGCTGAAGCACGATGCCGCTGGCGACCTCGCCAGCCCCGTCCATTTCGGCAATGCCGCGCCGCTCGTCGGGGACGATTTCCACGGCAGCAACATCCGAAAGCCTGAGCGGAACGCCATTCTGAGTTTTCAAAACGATATTCTCGATGTCTGAGACGTTCTTGAGATAACCGCGCCCGCGCACCATGAATTCGAATTCAGACAGTTCTACCGTCCGTCCGCCTGTATCCATGTTGCTGGCACGGACAGCTGCGCCAACCTCATCCAGAGTGACACCCTGCGACTTCAGTCGTGCCGGATCGACGACGATGGAGTATTGCTTGACGAAGCCGCCGAGCCCGGCAATTTCCGACACGCCTTCGGCCTTCGATGCGCCGAAACGGACGATCCAGTCCTGCATCGAGCGCAGCTCGGCAAGCGACTGTTCCTTGGCAACAAGCGCATACTGATAGACCCAGCCGACACCTGTGGCGTCGGGCCCGAGCGTCGGCGTAACGCCTGCCGGCAGACGACTTGCGGCGGCATTCAGATACTCGAGCACCCTGCTGCGTGCCCAATACATGTCCGTTCCGTCTTCAAAGATCACATAGACGAACGACACACCGAAGAAGGAGAAGCCGCGGACGACTTTGGACTTCGGCACCGTCAGCATCGATGTCGTCAGCGGATAGGTCACCTGATCCTCGACAACCTGCGGTGCCTTGCCGGGATAATCGGTAAAGACGATGACCTGAACGTCGGAAAGGTCCGGGATCGCGTCCAGCGGCAGTGTGCGGATGGCGTAAATGCCGGCACCGACCGCCATGATCGACGCAAAGAAAACAATGATGAGATTGCGGGCTGACCAGTCAATGATACGTGCGATCATGGCTTCACCTCAGAAGGAGCAAGCGTATTGAGCGCTGACTTCAGGTTGCTTTCGGCATCGATCAGGAAGTTTGCCGACGCGACGACTTTGTCTCCGGCGCTGATTCCACCACTGATTTCGGCCATACCATCGCCGCGCTTGCCGACCTTGACCTTGCGCGGTTCGAACTTGCCGTCTCCCCGGTCGAGGATCACCACCTGACGATCACCGCTGTCGATAACGGCGCTATCGGGAACGGTGACAACCGGATCGCCGTTGCCGGAGGCGATCTCAACGTCCGCATACATATTTGTCCGCAATATTCCGTCCGGGTTGGACAACTCGATCCGGACGCGGGCGGTACGCGTCTGCGCCTGAATATCCGGATAGATCAGATCGACCTTTCCCTTGAACTCCTCGCCCGGAAGGCTGCGGACCTTGATCGTCACGTCAGCACCAACCCGCACGGATCCAAGCTCATACTCGGGCACGTCAGCCATGACCCAGACATTGGAGATGTCGGCGATCCTGAACAGCAAGGCACCGGGCGCTGCCATCATGCCTTCAACGGCCGAGCGTTCGAGAACGACGCCACGGCGAGGCGCAGTCAACGTGATGGATGACGGCACTTTCCGGTTCTCGCGGATGTCGGCAATGACCTTTTCCGGCACACCGAGATTTTCGAGGCGCAGCCTGCTGCCGCCGTTCGATCCCGTGTTATCGGTTTTAAGATCGGTGATGTACTGCGCACCTGCCGTCGCGATTTCTCTGGCGTAGAAACTGACAAGCGGCTGCCCTTCAGCAATGATATCCCCTGTCGTAACATTGGCGACCTTTTCAACGAAGGCTTCCGTGCGGGTGGAAACCACGCTGACACGGCGCTCATCCAGCTGGATCGTTCCGGGAACCCGCACAGGCCGAATGATTGTGCCCATCCGGGCAACGGCCGTTTTCACACCCGACCGTTGCAATTTACCCGGCGATATCGTTACCGAGCCATCATTGGTGTCTTCGCCGTCGAAAACGGGAATATAGTCCATTCCCATGGAGTCCTTTTTCGGCAGCGGCGATGTATCCGGCAGGCCCATAGGATTGCGGTAATAGAGAACTTTGCGTTCACCGGGCTTATCCGGCATTTTCCCAGCGGCCGGTTTAGCATCGTCGAAACTCACATCTTCGCTGGCAAGCACGGGCCGGAATGCCCGCCCGTCCGGTGTTTTGGCCGGAGTGCCGGAATATTCCGGCAATCCATCGGGATGACGGTAATAGATGACAGGACCCGATGCCGGCATACTGTCGATGGTTTCCGCCTTTGCGATTTTCGGCATGAGGGCAACAACGGCTGTAGGCAGGCCGTGCTGGCCTACCCAATAGCCGCCCGTTCCGGCCGCCGCGATGACGGCGACCAGAACGAGTGCGGAAGTCGTGCGTTTCACTGCACGACTTTGAAAACGAGTTTGTTTTCGACGGTGCCCTCTTCACCCTGCACTTTTGCAGCGACCGAGAAGCGCCAGTTTCCCGCCATCGACAGGTTCGTCTTGAAGGAATAGACGCCCGCTTCCGTTGTTGGCATGGCCTTGGCCGGCGTGATCATCATTTCCATGCCATCGGGCTGCATGTCGATGCGGGTTGCCGAAATGACGGCATTTTCGACAGGCTTGCCCGAACGTTTATCGATCAGCCTGACGGCAATGGTCGCCGCGTCGTTCTTCTGGATTTCGCTGGTGACCAGCTTGAATTCGTAGTCGGACGGGGCCGCATGGGCCGAAGACATGGATGCGAGGAGAGCGGCGAGCGCGAGGCCCGCAAAAGCAGAACGGTTGATTTTCATAGTTTCAAATTCCGATTGTCATGAACCGTGGTATGCACGGCAGTCAGCGCAGCAGACGCTACGCGGCTTGACGAGCGGTGGTACCACTCGTCGGAATGACGCTCGCGCGTCGATGACAATCAGATGCTTGGAGGTCGGTGCGGCGGATCGCCTATGCGTGACGCCAATGCTTCAAAGACAGCGGGATGAAGCAGGTCCTTTTGCCCGAAGATCGAAAAAGTATCGACATCCGCCATCGACAGGCTGGAAAAGCTGGCGACACACAGAACGTTCAATGGGCAGTCCTTGGAACAGTCTGGAACCTTGACCTGCTTTTCCGGGCAGCATGACATATCTATCGGCATGCCTGCCGTTTCAACCTTGTCGCCCATGCCCATCATGACGGGCATGTTCTGGTCGGCCATAGCCGCACCGCTCACGAAAACCGCCATCGGCCCGAGCAGGAGCCCGAGCAAAGCGAAAGCAAACATGAACATACGGATGGCAGAATATCTCGTCATTGATCTCTATCTGACACAAGCGTCTCGACCTGAACAGGTGCTCACCGGAAGTTGATGCAATTCCTGCCGGAAAGGATCGTTCAATGTTACCGCGCGTCCCGCTTCGCCTGCGCCACCTTTGCCGCTGCCCGCTGCCGCCCGCGCTCCATTGGCCGAATTAAGCTTCCAACCTTGGAGTTTTCGATGACCCGCAAACCTTGATGCGCGTGACGCGTGTTCAGCTCAGCGGCATCTTTTCTCGCGCCTTGCTTCATGTTCAACGCCTTGCGTGCATTTTCAATCAGTTCGATGCTTGCCGTCAGTCGACGGCGGCGTTCAATTTCATTGTTGAGACGACGCATCGCCATGGCGAGAACCGCAACCTTCAATTGAGAACCGTCGTCTTTGGTCGATGCTGTTGCACCCTTCGGTGCCGCTTTGCCACGCATTTCGCGGCGACGGCGATGCGCCTGCGTTTGGGCTTTGTCCCGCTGCCCGCGCAACAGCTTGACCAAATTGGCCAGTTCCGCGTCATTCAAGTCCTGCAGCTCAGGATGGTGGGATTTGTCGACGAGGCCTCGCTCTTCCGCACTCAAAGCGCGCGCTTCTTCCTTACGTGAAATGGCCATGCTGTTTCCTCCCATTATAATCGTTCGCATGAAGCGAATGTGTCGAAATGCGCAATCTTCGGATCAAATCAAAATACAAAACAACGCCGCCTTATTGCTGCATAAAGCCTCCTCGTTTCTCGAATATTTTTCACTTCAATCTTTAATTTGCATCCAATTCAATTTAATGTACTTCAGCGAATACTTATATATCCGACAGACACAAAGTCAAAAGGATCATCGTGAAAGACGACCGGAATGACACATTGAAACATAAAGTTCTGCTTGTCGAATTGTCAGCCAAATTGGCGGCGGCTTATGTTCGGCGCAGTTCGATACCCTGGACCGAATTGCCCAAGGTCATTACGGAAATTCACGCCGCGCTTGACAAAGTTGCGCTTGAAAATGCGCCGCTTCCCGTAGCGCAAAAGGCAGCGCCAGCCGTTAATCCGAACAAATCGATATTGGCCGATTACATCATATGCCTGGATGACGGAAAGAAGTTCAAAACTTTGAAGCGTCATATTATGAACGAGTATGGACTAACGCCGGAAGCTTATCGCGAAAAATGGAGCCTGGACTCGTCTTATCCGATGGTTGCACCCAATTATTCGACCAGGCGCTCTGCTCTGGCAAAAGAAAATGGTCTTGGCCGAAAACGGATGGGTTTATAGTCGGGGGCCGCAGCTCTATCTACCTGAAGCGTGAATGCCAGAGCGCCAGTCACACCATTTTCTCCCGTCGAAACATAACCAAATATATGGCGTCGTGACTTAAGCCGCCGGAAATGGGACAATCGGGCGATTTTATCGCTGAACATTCCGGCTCGAATCCTGATCGTCGAGGTTGATCGCGATATCGCGAGCATGCTTGCGGAACGACCCCATTCTGTGGCGATGCCCCCGGTGCTGTCATCAGGGGTGGCCGGGAAGCGCTGACAGCATCAATCGGCGTTCTGCACGCCTTTTGTCGCGGCAAGAACGCGTTCCGCACCGTCCTCGATAACCCCGCGCATGGCCTTTTTGGCAGCACTCACATTGCGGTCCCTGATCGCATCGGCAATGGCCCTGTGGCGCGCCACCGAATAGCTGTGGCGCTCGGGGTTCGGGATCGGCGAGCTGATCGTGAACGTGGTCACCAACGCCACCTCGATCAGCGCGCTGATCGAGCGCATGAAGGGATTGTGAGACGCATCGGCAATGGCGATATGAAATTGAAGATCGCTGTCAACGAAACTGGATGCGGATTGGCCCGCCTCCCCCATTCTTTCAACCCACTTATAGAGTGTTTCGAGCTGAGTGGTCGTTCTGCGGCGCGCGGCGAGGCCCGCCGCTTCTGGTTCGAGCGCCAGACGCATTTCCAGAAGGCTCGACAGAAATTCCGGCGTGGGGCCGGCCTCGAAATGCCAGACCAGAATGTCCGGGTCGAACAGATTCCAATGCGAGCGCTCGAGCACGCGCGTGCCAATCTTGGCGCGCGGCTGAATCAGGCCTTTGGCCGCCAGCGTCTTCAGTGCTTCGCGCAGCACCGTCCGCGATACGCCGAAGCGCTCGAACAGCTCGGCGTCACCCGGCAGAATGCTGTTCTCCGCGTAGTCACCGCTGATGATGCGCAAGCCGAGCGCGCGCATGACATGGCCGTGATGCGTGTGCGAATGGCCTGCCGTCCGGAAATCGTAGTTTGAAAGGTCGTTGCGTGGCAAATCACCCCCCACTGGTTGCCGTTGTTCTCTTCAGTGACAGGAACACCAATATGCGTTGCAAGGCAATGAACGAGAAGAGAAGGACACCGACAACGATTTTTGTCCACCAGCTGGACAGGGTTCCATCAAAGACGATGTAAGTCTGGATAATCCCCTGGATGATCACGCCGATGAACGTACCGGCGATATAACCGACACCCCCGGTCAGCAATGTCCCCCCGATCACCACTGCCGCGATGGTATCGAGTTCGACGCCGACAGCGGCGAGCGAATAACCCGCAGAAGTGTAAAGCGAAAAGACAATTCCGGCGAGCCCCGACAGGAAGCCCGACATCGCATAGATGCCGATCGTGGTCCTGGCAACCGGCACGCCCATCAGCTCGGCCGACGTGCGGTTTCCGCCCACCGCATAGATGTAGGAACCGAACTTGCTGAAATGCGCAACGACGATACCGACCAAAAATACCAGCACCATGAGGCAACCGATGAAGGTCAGCCGTCCGCCGCCTGGCAACCGGTAGAACAGCCCCTGCAATGCCGTATAGATCGGGTGATCGATCGGGATTGAATCCGTTGTCATCACGAAGCACATGCCCCGTGCCAGAAACATGCCAGCCAGCGTGACGATGAAGGACGGCACTTCAAGGTAATGGATGATCGCGCCCATGCTTGCCCCGAAAGCCGTGGTGATCAAAAGCGCGATTGCAAAGGCAATCAGCGGATGAACGCCATAATGCGTGATGAGGACGGCCAGAAGCACCCCGGTAAAGGCAATCACCGATCCCACAGAGAGGTCAATGCCGCCGGAAAGAATGACGAACGTCATGCCGACAGCGGCAATTCCCAGAAAGGCATTGTCCGTCAGCAGATTACCGGCAACGCGGGTCGAGAACATCGCCGGAAACTGGAAAACACACGCAGCGTAGGCAATGAGGCAGATGAGCAGTGTGGCACAAAGGGGCAAAAGGCGTGTGTTCATTGTCTCTTTCCCCCCTTCGAGCGGAATTCCCCCTTGAGAAATGCCCATCCGCCCAGGGATGAAAATGACTGTGCCAGCAGGATGACAATGATGACCAGCGCTTTCAGGATGAGATTGTATTCGGGCGGGAAGCCGGACAGCAATATCCCCGTGTTCATCGCCTGAATGATGACTGCGCCAAGCGCTGACATGAGAATGGAAAAACGGCCGCCAAACAGTGAGGTCCCGCCGACGACAACCGCGAGAATTGCATCCAGTTCCAGCCAGAGACCCGCATTGTTGGCATCGGCACCGCGAATATCCGCGGCAATGATGATCCCGGCCAGTGAAGCGCAAAACCCGCAAAACCCGTAGATGACGAGCAGCAGCAGTTTGCTGTTCAGTCCGGCATAGCTGCTCGCGCTTCGATTGATGCCGATCGATTCGATCAGCAGCCCGATTGCCGTGCGCCTGACCACGGCAATCGCCACGACGAGAAGCGAGACCGCGATCAGGATGGGCATGGGAATGCCGGCAAAAGAGCCTGTTCCGAAGAAGATCAGGCCGGGCTCGGTGAAGGTGACAATCGAACCCTCGGTGATCAGCTGCGCAATGCCGCGGCCGGCCACCATGAGGATCAAGGTCGCCACGATGGGTTGCAGGTCGAAATAGGCGACGAGAATGCCGTTCCACAGGCCGCACGCCAGACCCGTGCCGAGGGCGGCAACAATGACGACAGGCAGGGGATAACCGGCGACGGTCATGGTTGCAGCCAGCGCGCCCGAGACGGCCATGACGGCGCCGACCGAAAGATCGACACCGCGGCTGGCGATGACAGCGGTCATGCCGATTGCCAGGATGATCACCGGGGCACCGCGATTGAGGACATCGATCAGGCTGCCGAACAGCCGGCCGTCCTGAAGACGTATTTCGAAAAATCCGGGGAATGCCAGATAATTGAGAAACAGTATGAGCATCAGCGAAAGCAGCTGCGGCATGGCTTTCGTCAACGCTGCAGTATTCAGACGGATCATGCAGGGACCCCTTCAGATTCAGCAGCAATGATCTGCATGATGTTTGATGTCGTGATATCGTCACCGGAAATTTCCCCGCGATGCGCGCGATCCCGCAGGACAATGACACGGGTGCTGTAGGCAACGATTTCCTCGATCTCCGAGGAGATGACAAGCAGTGCCATGCCATCGTCGCAAAGCCGGTTGATCAGCGCGATGATCTCGGCATGCGCGCCCACATCGATACCGCGCGTCGGCTCATCGAGAATGAGAAACCGGGGATTGGTTGCAAGCCAGCGGGCAAGAATAACCTTCTGCTGGTTGCCGCCGGATAGAAATTTGATCGGCTTCTCAATATCCGTGGTGCGGATATCGAGCGCCTTGACGAATTTGTCGGCCAGGCTGATCTGCTCACGGCTCGACAACCGGTTGAACCAGCCTTTCTGGGCCTGCAACGCCAGGCAAATATTCTCGCGCACGGAAAGGTCGCCTATGATTCCGTCGGACTTGCGATCTTCCGGGCACAGACCGAACCCGCAGGCGACAGCGTCCTGCGGTGTGCGGATGAGTACGGGATGTCCGTCTATGCGGATATGCCCCGTGTCCGCGGCGTCGATTCCGAACAGGATTTTGGCGGTCTCCGTGCGGCCGGATCCCAAAAGCCCCGCCATGCCGATCACTTCACCTTCACCGATATCGAGATCGAACGGCGCAATGCTGCGGCTGCGCCCAAGTCCCTTGAAAGAGAACGGTTTGATGGCGGGGACAGGCCGGTCATGGCGCGTATTGTGCGTTGCGACCGCCAAGGCCCGTCCAAGCATCAGGGAAACCAGATCGATCTTTGGAAGTTCCGCAGTCAAAGCGCTGCCGGCCAGCTTTCCGTTGCGCAGGACCGTGACCCGATCACAGATTTCATAGACCTGATCGAGGAAATGCGTAATGAAAACAATACCAAAGCCGCGTGCGCGCAACTGGCGGAGTATGGCGAACAGGATCTCGGTCTCATGGCGATCAAGACTGGCGGTCGGTTCATCAAGGACAAGAACGCGCCCCGACATATCGACAGCGCGGGCGATTGCCACGAGTTGCTGCACAGCAACGGAGTAACGGGACAAATCGGACGAAACATCCAGATGCAGGTCATATTGCGCCAGCAATTCCCGCGCCTGTTTTTCCATCAGCTTGCGGTTGACAAAGCCGAACCGCATTGGCTGGCGCCCGATGAAGAGATTATCGGCAACGGACATATTGGGCAGCAGATTCACTTCCTGGTAAACTGTACCGATACCGAGATGTTGTGCATGCTGCGTATCCCGCATGGCCACCGGTTGCCCGTCGATTTTGATCACGCCGGCATCCGGCTGGTGGACACCAGTCAGCACTTTGATCAGCGTTGATTTCCCCGCGCCATTTTCGCCGAGAAGCGCATGGATTTCCCCCGGCCTGACGGTGAAATCAACGCCATCCAACGCTTTGAAACCAACAAATGATTTGGAAATACCCTCTACCGCAAGAAGACCGGGTTTGTCCGTCATTGCGCCGTCTCCCCATCAGCGGATTTCCGATCGGTAACCAGCCGCCCGAACGGGACGGCTGGCACGGTGGTCCTGATCAGTATCCCAGGCCCTTCTTTTCCTCGTAGACCTTCTTCGGGTCATCGGCCTGTGTGTAGAGCTTCGATTCCGTCTGTATCCACTTTGGCGGGGCTTTTCCGCTGTCCTTGAATGCCTTCAAGGCATCAAAGGCTGGTCCCGCCATGTTCGGGGTCAGCTCAACCGTTGCGTTCGCTTCCCCTTCGGACATCGCCTTGAAAATATCAGGCACCGCATCGACAGACACGACGAGAATGTCCTTGCCCGGCTTCAACCCGGCTTCCTTGATTGCCTGGATCGCACCAACGGCCATATCGTCATTGTGCGCATAGAGAGCGCAGATATTCTTGCCGCCGTTCTCCGCCTTGAGAAAGCCTTCCATGACTTCCTTGCCCTTGGAACGGGTAAAGTCGCCAGTCTGGCTGCGGGTAATCTTGATATTGGTGGCCGAGGCGATTCCGTCCTCGAAACCCTTCTTGCGGTTGATGGCAGGACTTGAACCAACCGTTCCCTGCAATTCAACAACCTTGCAGTCCTTGCCGGCCACCGCTTTGACGAGCCATTCGCCGGCAACCTTGCCTTCATGGACGGTATCGGACGTAACCGCAGTCAAATAGAGACCGTCATTGGCTGTTTCGATGGTGCGGTCCAAAAGAATGACCGGGATCTTGGCTTCCTTGGCCTCGGCAAGAACAGTGTCCCACCCTGTCGCCACGACCGGGGCGATGAAGATGGCGTCGACACCTTGCGCAATAAAGCCGCGGATCGCCTTGATCTGGTTTTCCTGCTTCTGCTGGGCATCGGCAATTTTGAGATCGACGCCGCGTTTCTTGGCTTCGATCTTCGACACGGATGTTTCAGCCGCACGCCAGCCCGACTCCGAGCCGATCTGTGAAAAACCGACTGTCAAATCAGCCGCATGCGCAGCACCAGCGCACAACATGGCAACCGTGCTGGCAAGCAGAATTCTCTTCATGGAAATCATGACGTCTCCTCCCGAAATTGGTCAAATTTACAAGATCCTCCCAGACCTCAGGCGTATTACTATAATATAGTAATACAAATAACAAGACGGTTTTGAGTCACGACAAAGCGCCCGGTTGCGGGCAGCAGCCGAGGGAAATCTGTCACGGAAAGATAGCGAGAATGCCAAGTACCGAAGCGCGTGCGGGGCGCGTCAGCCCGACGGATTGTCATGAAACTCCATCGGTTATCGGGATGGTTTACGTGGGCTGCGCCGACAAGGCACCCGTTGCCACCCTTGGCACGGCACTCTCGATCATGTCCGACTTGGCCTGAAAACGCAGGCCAAAGACGGCAATGAGCAGCGCGAACCAGACCGGATTGCGATTCTGGAAGAAAAGGGTGTCCGTACAGCTCGCAAAAATCACGTAGAGCCAAATACGGGAGAAAAGGCGCGTCAGATGCGGGTTTCCTCCCTGTTCTTCTGCCCGCTCGATATAAATGATCGGCAGAATCAACAGCCAGACGAAGATGAGTATGAGGCCGGGAATTCCAGCTGAAACGAGCGTATCAACATAGCCATTGTGGGCGGTTCCCGCGTTCAACGCTCCGCTTTCGATCTGGCCGCCGCCATAAATCAGTTCAGGAGACCCCCAGAACACGTCAAAGCCGTATCCGGTGATCGGCTGCCGTGCCACCGCATTGATCGCAAGCCGCCAAATATCGGTGCGTGTCGTGAATGTCGGGTCTATTCCGACCGAGGCCAGCAGCTCGCGCACCGGCTCGAGAAAAGCCGCGCCGACCGTGACGAAGTTGATGGCGATAATTCCGCCCAGAACGATGAGGAAACGCAGCGATCGCAAACGCTCGAACAGGGCTGCAAGAACAAGCGTGGCCGGCAGAGCTGCCGAAGAGGTTTTACCACCGGTCCTGAACAGGAAGTATGTTGACAGGACGACAATGACAACGGCCCTCAGGCGCAGATGGGATGACCATGCGTACAGGCCGAAGAAGACCGATATGACCATCACGCCTGCGGTGATGTTCTTGTGCGAGAACTGACCGCGCCAATCGCCTGCCAGTTCCCGTTCGGCAAAATCGCCGATATTGTGAATCGCATATTGCGGCCAGACCGTGACGCCCCAATAAGCGAATCCCAGCATCACCAGGGTGGCCAAACTCAGAAGTGCCGCAAAATGCCGCTCCGATTTTGGCAGGAGCAGGAATATGCTCGCGTTCATGCAAACCAGTGCGCCAAGAATGGCCCTTTTCACGGCAACGTCCGGGTGAAGCGACAGGATCGAAACGAAGATATACCAGATGAAAATTGCCGAAAGCAGAGCGGCTGGCTGCAGGATCATTCGCCGGAGGGGGTGTCGCAAACCGAAGAAGAGCAGCATGGCGGAGAGGAGCAGCATCACCGCCTGATAAAGTGCGTCGGAGCGCGGATCGGCGGGATTGATGACAGCGCTCAAATCGGGAAATGGAGTCGTGGTAATCCAGAATAGAAAGAATATCCCCAGAAACACAAAGGTGCGCATCAGGGTCTGGCTGACCCGAATGGTGTTTTGCCCTGTATCGTCATGCCCGCCCCCAAGTGCGGATGTTGATTTTCACCGGCAATCGACCGGTGTTTTTCCTTGGAACCATCCGCCTCCCGACTATGTTTCAGATTGCGCAATGGGGTCAAGTGCAATGAATAGGCATATTGCAATGTCGTTGTTCAAAAATGACGGGAGCGATCAACCGCCATCTCTATGGTGATCCAAGCACCGGTTAGACTTGTCCGAACGCAACGCGATTGTGGCGGTAATAATTTTCAATTCTTGCGCGACTTGAAGAAACCCATGTCCAGACACCCCGGCTGAAAAGGATTTCAATGGGAATCGTGATGCATGAACACGGCGACAACAAACCGATGCGTATCGAAGACATTCAAACAATGGCTCCATTGTCCGAATTCGAAATTCGCGAATTGCTCCGGAAAATGTTGAAACTCACCGAAGATGCCCGCGGTGCGACGCCCACCGGCCGTCACGAGCTGGATGTCGTGCAAAATGTCCTGAAATTCTCGATGGCGCGGCTGAAAGAAACTGACAAGCGCGGAATAGCCAACGACAATCCGACGGGATAGGCCGATCGTCTTCCGCAGAGTTCAAAGCCCGACATCATAAAGAATTTGGTTCATGGAACGGGCTGGCTCCCTTTCCTGCACGCCGCCGATGACCTTGGCGGGAACACCTGCCACCGTTTTCCTGTTTTCGACGGATTTCAGGACAACCGAACCGGCGCCGATCTTGGAATTGACGCCGATCTCGATATTGCCAAGAACGGTGGCACTGGCACCGATGAGAACGCCGTGGCGCACCTTGGGATGCCGGTCTCCGGTGTCCTTCCCCGTACCGCCCAGCGTCACGCCCTGCAGAATGGAAACATTGTCTTCGATCACGGCGGTTTCGCCGACGACGATGCCGGTGGCATGATCAAAGAACACACCCTTTCCCATGCGCACGGCGGGATGAATGTCGACCTGCAGAACACGTGACGATCGCGATTGCAGGAAAGCAGCCATATCCTCCCGGCCCGTATTCCACAAATGGTGGGCAAACCGGTGGACCTGGATCGCGTGGAACCCCTTGAGATAGAGCAGCACATGCAATGCGCTCCTGGTGGCAGGATCGCGCTCAAGGACGGCGCTGACATCCGCCTCCATTCCGGACAGCACCGCCCGGTTCTCTTTCAGCACGCCGCTGAACAGATCCCATAGTTTTTCGCTTGTCACGACCGGGCTGGCGAGAACATCCGCCAGCTGCTGGCACAGCGCATCCTCAGGATTGTCGAAGCGCAATACCGCGTGCTGCAGAAACGCGGAAAGCGTCGGTTCGCGCTCGCTCACCGTCGCTGCCTCTGTAAGAATACGCGACCATAGTGCGCGCTTTTTTGAAACTGCCGTTGCATTGGTCATTGTGCACCACACTCAAAATCCGGTGATCGGCGTTATCTTGGACCCGTCACTGAAACGGGAAAACCGGAAAGCCGCCGCGTCCACCACCGGCGTGCGCCCGGTCACGATATCGGCCATCAAACGCCCGGCAGCCGGTCCTATGCCGAACCCATGGCCGGAAAAGCCCGTGGCGATGTGAAAGCCGGGGATTTCGTCGACGGCCGAAATGACAGGTATAGCATCAGGCGTGGCGTCGATATAGCCGGCCCAGCGCTGGGCAATCTCCGCCTGATTGAATACGGGAAATGCCGCTTTGAGGCTGTCGAAAAAGCGGTTCGACAGATCGAGCGATGGTTTGGGATCAAGGACCCGGTGATACTCGAACGGGCTTGCCTCATCCATTTTCCATTTGGCCGGCATGCGCGCCTCGTCAAAGAAACGGCCGCCCAAGCGAAAGGACAGGGAATTCCATTCCAGTTTCAGTGCCGGCAGGAACTGCCGCGCATAGCGGAATGATTTCGGCACGATATCGACAATGTTCTCATGGCCGGAGGCAATGGTGTATCCCCCGTCCTGACGCTTGCGGATGGCAAAATCCTTGGACCAGAGCGCCGTTTCCGGGCCTCCCTGCAGCGGCTTGGTGCGGATGACGGTGTTCAGCACCTTGAGTTGCGGCAGGTCGATGCCATAGAGGCCGCAAAACAGATTGGACCACGCGCCGCCGGCGAGCACGACCGCACTGCATCCGATTGTCCCCCGTTCCGTGACAACACCGGATATCTTGCCGCCGGTTGTTTCGATGCCCCGCACCGCGCATTCCGTGAGGATGGACGCGCCTTTGTCACGCGCCGCTTCAGCGATGGCGGGTGCCGCCTTCTGCGGTTCAGCCCGCCCATCGACGGGAGTATACAGGGCACCTTTCAGGGGCAGATGTCCGCCCGGCAGAAGATCGTCGAGCTCCTTGCCGCTGATCATGCGGCTCTCCAGCTGATAACCCTCCAGATTCTGCAGCCAGCGCTGGTTTTCCTCGTAGGATTTGTCATCCGGCGCGGTGAACAGAATACCCGCACGCGTATACCCGGTATCGCGGCCAAGCCGCTGATCAAAACCGGACCACAGGCGCAACGCCTCCGCCATCAGCGGCACTTCGCGCGGGTCACGGCGCGATATACGCACCCATCCCCAATTGCGGCTGGATTGTTCCTGGCCGATGCCGCCCTTTTCACACAGGGCCACCTTGAGGCCCCGTTCGGCCAGTTCGAGCGCCGTCGAGGCTCCTATGATACCGCCGCCGACAACGACTACATCCACCTTTTCCGGAAGGTCTTCGTCACCATGAACGCGCACAACATAAGGGCCAGGCATTGAACAGGTTTCCTCTCACCAACAATCGATCATACAGGTCTACCAGCGTGGCAACGCCGTGGCAGATGCTTTTCAGCCATGCCATTACGCCGCCGCTGCTGCAAGGTAGAGAAGATCAGTTTCGAGAGGAGGCATTGTTTTGCCAATGACCGCCTATCTCCGCAGGAATATGCTCAAACAAGCGTGTTTCGCGCCATGCATGCGCGAAACACATATCGTCAGATGGCTTCCTGTCTGCGGGCAGGCCTTACAGGAGCTTATCGAGAGTGATCGGCAGGTCCCGGATGCGTTTTCCCGTGGCATGAAAAACCGCGTTCGCTATGGCCGGAGCCACGCCAACGATCGGCAATTCTCCAACCGCCTTGCCGCCGAGCACGGAAGCATGATGATCGGGGATACCCACGGAGATCACCTGCAGATCCGGGATATCCGCATTGGTCGCCACGAGATAGTCGCCGAGATTGTTGTTGATCACGCGGGCGTAGCGCGGATCGACGACGCCCTCCTCCAGCAGTGCCTGGCCGATGCCCATGATGATGCCGCCCCGCCACTGGCTTTCCGCCAGCTTGGGATTGTACAGGCGGCCTGAATCAAGCGCCGAGACCATGCGCGAGACACGCACGGTGCCGAAATCCGCATCAACCCGCACCTCGACAAAATGCGCGCACCAGCTGTGCAGGGAATAGCCGCCTTCCGTTGGAGGCTTCATCGTCATCATGGTGGTGAAGTTGTTGTAGCGGTCCTGCGTGTTCTTCTTGTCCTCCGGCAGGGTATCGCGCAACGCCTCAACCTTTTCCTGCCCGATGACGCTCATGAAATCGGCGATGGAAATATTGGGCTTTTCACTCCGCGGCGTCGAAATCACGCCATCGGCAATGGTCAGGGTATTGGTCTGCTGATCGAGAAAAGGCGAACTCGGATGATTGAGCGCAAGACCGATCAGCTCATCGCGTGCCGCGTGGGCTGCCTTGTGGACAGCGCCCGTCATCAGGTTGGCAAGTTGCGAGCCGCCGGCAACCGGTGCCCGGGGCAAGGCGGAGTCTCCGAGTTTCACGCGAACCCGGTCAACCGGAATGCCCAGAACCTCAGCGGCGGTCTGGGCAAGGATCGTATAGGTTCCCTGCCCCATGTCGATGCTGCTGCTCGCGACCTCCGCCGTGCCATCGGCGAGAATGCGGACCAGCGCCTCACCAGGTGTGCGCCGCACCGGATAGGTCCCTGCCGCGACACCCCAGCCGATCAGCTGGTTGCCTTCGCGCATCGAACGCGGCGCCGGCGAGCGCTTTGACCAGCCGAAGGCTTCCGCGCCTGCGGCGAAGGCCTCCCGCAGCCGACGGGTCGACCAGGGAATTTTCGCCTCCGGATCTTCCTCGGCATAGTTCAGCAGGCGGATCTGCAGGGGATCGATGCCCACTTCATAGGCAAGCTCATCGATCGCCGATTCAATGCCGAACGCGCTGGGGTTTTCTCCCGGCGCCCGCAGGGCACCCGGGGTGACCGTGTTGAGCGGAATGACATTCTGCCGCGAGCTGAAATTGGGCACCGCATACATGATCGCGGTGACAGAACCGAGCGGCTCGACCGCAACGCCAAGCATCGATGTCTCGTTGACGCCATGCTGCACGACGGAAAGGAGTTTGCCCTCCCTGGTTGCCCCAAGGGCCAATGTCTGACGGGTGGCGGGACGGCCGCCATAGGCGGTGAAGGTTTGCGGACGCGTGACTACAAGCTTCACCGGTTTGCCAAGCATCCGCGCGGCGATCGCGGCAACGGCGCCATGCGGCAGCGACAGCGCTTTCGAGCCGAAGCCGCCGCCGATATAGGGCGAGATCATGCGGACATTCTCGAACGGTATGTCAAACCATTCGGCGTAAGAACGGGCCATGCCGTCGATCCATTGGCTTGGCTCCCATAGCGTGAGGCTGTCCCCCTCCCACTGCGCGATGATGCCGTGCGGTTCGATGGCAACGTTGTATTCGCGCGGCGTCCGGTATTCCTGTTCGATCCGCACCGGAGCCTCGGCCAATGCCTTCTCGGCATCGCCCCGGGACATCGTCATGCGCTCGATCGGCACCCCGTCCCCGGCCCTGGGGTCGTCGAGGCCGTAAACATGCTCCTTTTCCTCATAAGTGACCCTGATGAGGGCGGCGGCGGCCGTGGCCTGCTCCAGGGTCTCGGCCACAACGGCAGCGATGTGCTGGCCATTGAAGCTCACAATCCTCGGCAGCGCCAGAAACGGACCTTCCGGGCCGGGCGTACCGGCCCACGTCGTCGCTGACTTCAGCGGCATGATATTGTCGGGCGTCAACACCAGGAGCACGCCCGGCGATGCTTCCGCAGCCTTGGCATCGACGGATGTTACGATACCGGCTGCAATCGTGCTCTGCACCGTTACGGCATGGACCAGCCCCTCGATCTGATGTTCGACCGCATAGGTCGCACTGCCGGTGATTTTGGCGGGGCCATCGAGCCTTGACAGGCGTCCGCCGAGATTGCCGTCGGATGCATCGCCATGCTTGGCCTTTGGATTGATGAAAGTCATGCCAGACCTCCCAGTTGCAGGACAGCGCGCGTGATCACACGCGGAGCAAGATCGATCTTGTAGTGGTTCGCGCCGTGATCAGCCGCGCCATGCATGGAAAGGAGACTGGCCTGACGGACCAGCTCCGGTTCCAGCACCTTGCCGATCAATGCCGCCTCCACCGCGCGGGCCCGCCACGGCTTCGTTGCAACGCCCCCAAGGGCTATGCGCACATCGCGAACCGTCCTTCCGTCGGCATCCAGTTCCAGCCCGACAGCGGCGCTGGCGGCAGCAAACTCATAGGACTGCCGGTCGCGGACCTTGAGGTAAGTGGAGCGCCGTGCGGCGGCTGATAGCGGTATTGTTACGGAGGTGATGATTTCGCCGCGCTCCATGGCGTGTTCGCGAGCCGGATGATTGCCGGGCAGCAGGAAGAAGTCATCGATCGGTATCTCGCGGCTTCCCAGATGCACAACCGCATCAAAGGCAACCAGCGCGACAGCCAGATCGCCCGGATAGGTGGCAATGCAGGCGTCGCTCGTTCCCAGAACCGCGTGATTGCGGGTCACGCCGCCAAGGGCAGTGCACCCGGAGCCGGGACTGCGCTTGTTGCAGGCGGGGAATACGGCCGCGTCACGGAAATAGGGACAGCGCGTGCGCTGCAGCAGGTTGCCGCCAATGGTCGCCATGTTGCGGATTTGCGCGGAGGCTGCCAGCGCCAGAGATTGCGTGACGGCCGGAAAGGCGTCCTGCATTGCGGGATGATCGGCCACCGCACTCATGCGGGCAAGCGATCCGATCGATGCCCGGGTCCTGTCGACCTCTATGCGGTCAAGGCCGGTGAGATGCGTGATATCGACGACGGTTTCCGGTTCGGCAACCCCGCATTTGGCAAGATCAAGCAATGTGGTGCCGCCGGCCAGGATCATGCTCCCGGCAAGCGCGGCGGCCGTGCGCGCCTCGTCCGCCGAACCTGCACGCAGATAGGTGAAATTCTTCATGATGCGGCCTCCGCAGCTTCACGGACAGCAGCCACGATATGGGAATAGGCCCCGCACCGGCAGAGGTTGCCCGACATATATTCACGAATCTCGTTGTCAGATCCCGCATGTCCTTCGCGAATGCAGGCAACCGCCGACATGATCTGTCCCGGCGTGCAATAACCGCACTGAAAGGCATCATGCTCGAGAAAGGCTGCCTGGACAGGATGCAATTCGCCATCTTCTGCCGCGATGCCTTCAATCGTGGTGATCGCGCGGCCCTCGGCCTGGGCGGCAAGCGTCAGGCAGGCGAGCACGCGTTTGCCATCGATGTGAACGGTGCAGGCGCCGCACTGCCCCTGATCGCAGCCCTTCTTGGTTCCGGTCAAACCAATATGCTCGCGCAGGGCGTCCAGCAGCGTCACACGCGGCTCGACGGCAAGCTGCTGCTCCCTGCCATTGATGTTCAGCTTCAAGTCGATTGTTCCGGTCATTCTATTGCTCCTGCTGTAGCGGATGCAGATTCAGTCGGCGGCCCGGGATGCGGACACCTGCCGCCTGCCAGAAAGTTCAAAACCAGCCTATGCGTATGAGAGACATGACACCGGCACCGATTCTGCGATAAGAAGGCAAACGGACTCCACTTAAACGGAGGGGCCTCCGCTTATCTTAAGACCTTGTTGCTCGTGGTCAAGCCCCCATGAGCATGGAGCAGATTTTGGTTGCCAAGCCGCCAGAAAATTCCGAGCCAACCCCGTCGGCAGCCAAGGGCATGCGCGCCGATGCGCGACGCAACCGGGAAAAGCTGCTCGAAGTCGCGGCAGCGGTTTTCTCGGAACGTGGCATTGAAGGCTCCCTCGAAGACATCGCGCGGCGCGCCGGTGTTGGCATCGGTACACTCTACCGTCATTTCCCGACGCGCGAACATCTCGTCGAAGTGGTTTACCGCCGCGAAGTCGAGAGTCTCTGTGCGGCAGCGGGTGAATTGTCCCTGAGCCATGCGCCGGATGTGGCTCTCGAGGAGTGGATGCAGCGGTTTGTCGGCTATATCGCCGCGAAAAGAGGCATGGCAAACAGCCTGCGCATGCTGGTCAACACAAACTCCGAACTTTTTGCCGAGAGTTCAGGCATGGTCTCCGTCGCCCTGCGCAATCTCGTGGAAGCGGCCGCACATCAGAATCTCATCAGGCGGGACATCGACAGCACCGACCTGCTGCATGCCCTCTTCACCATCTATTCCATTCCAGACGCTCCCGACTGGCATGAGCGTTCCCGCCGTTTGGTGAAACTGCTGATGGATGGTCTGCGGTGGGGTGCCGGGGCGAAACACGCCCCCTGAAACGGCGGTTTTTCAAGCCTAAATCCGCGTCTGAGCAGCCGCTCCATCATGTTCCCGCAATCCTCGCATGCAACGATGCGCGGACAATTGGATGTGAGAAGCAATGCCTGCAGATACAACACCGAGCGCGATTGGGAAAAACGTTCGTTCCCGCGGCTTCCACGACCATGGCTGTGCCCGAAATACCGGGTGCCCGGTCCAAGGTCGCGTGCGTGAGATTTGACATTGCCCCTTGCCCCATTGCTCTGTCGCCATGCGTGCGTGAAGACCATCTGCGTCCTTGCCGGTGCGGCGATGCTGACCGCTTGCCAGAATGATGCATCAGGCCTGGCTCTTTCGGCGCCAAGCCTGCCGGCGCGCTATGCGACTGCCGCGAAGATGCCTGCTGGCCGACAGCGGGACCTGCGCGACTGGTGGCAGACGTTCAGCGACCCGGTCCTGAGCGGGCTCGTCGTGCGTTCACTTGGACAGAACCTCACCATCGTCCAGGCGAAACAGCAGCTTGTCGCCGCACGAACGATGGCGCGGACATCAAGAACGCTTTTCATGCCCACCGCCGATGTATCGGGCACAGCCAATGCCGGAACGGGTTCGACCAAATCGCAGGAACTGCTGCGCCGTCCGGTTCAGCTCAACCTTGAAGTGGGCTGGGAGCTTGGCCTGTTTGGCTTGAGCGAGAACACACAGCGGGCAGCCAAGGCATCCGCCGACATGGTCGCCGAGGACGTCGAAGCGGCACGCATCGCTGTTGCCGCCGAAATTGCCAGCGCTTACGTGCGCCTGCGCGCGCTGCAGGAGCGCGAGGCGATCGCCCGTGCCTCCCTTGCCCTGATCGAGCGCGATGGCAAGCTTGCCGCGGTCAAATACCGTTCCGGCCTCGCCGCCGCATCGGACGCGGAGGAATCCCGGATAAGCCTTGGCGATGCGAAGGCGGAGCAGGCCCGGTTCCAGATGCAGATCGACATCACCCTGCAGCAGATTGCCACCCTTCTCGGGACCACGCAGATCGATGCCTCCCTGCAGCACACAAAACCTCAACCCGTCGCCCGGCTCGACCCCGTCACCGGCCGTCCGGCGGACCTCCTGCGGGCCCGTCCGGATGTCCGGCGGGCAGAGCTTGCAACCGTGCGCGCTGCCGCCGATATTGGAATTGCCCAGGCCGACCTCTACCCAAAACTCCGCCTGAGCGGCATTGTCGGTGTTGGCGGTCCGTCCAACGGTTCGCCGTTCGGCATATTGGGCGGGCCGTCGGTTCAAATTCCGGTTTTCGATCAGGGACGGCGGCGCGACGTCGTTGCGGCGCGGCAGGCTCAGTTCGACGAAGCTGTTGCGGCCTACCGGCAAACTGTTCTCGTTGCCTATGAGGAAGCATCATCCGCGCTGCGGGCGTGGTCGGCCGTTCATGCCACCACCCGGCAACTGAACGCGAATCTGGCATCCGCGCAAAAAATGCGGTCTGCAACCACGGTCCTCGAACGCGAAGGCCTGAGCGACGGATCCAAGTCGATTGGCTCGGCGATGCGCGTCCTGGCGCAGCGCAAGCAACTGGCCGATGCGCAGGAAGCCGAAGCGCTTGCCCTGATCACATTCTACAAGGCCATCGGCGGCGCCTCGCCCCTGACGACCAGCACGCAAGACGCCGCCCCCACCCGTCAACGGAAGGGGTAACCGGATGTCCGTTTCGATTGCACGCAAAACATTGGTCCATGAATGGCGGCGGTTTCTTCCGGCGATTGTGGCGGTGGGTTTTTCCGGCGTTCTCATGATCGTCCAGGGCGCCCTGCTTCTCGGCATCATCGGGTCCAATGCGCTTTACGTTACACAGTCCAGCGCGCAGTACTGGGTGGGTTTTCCCGGCACGCAAAGCGTGGATCTCGGGCGGCCGATCAGCGCCAGCATCGCAACCAGCCTCTATATGGAACCGAACATTTCCCATGTTGAACGCTTCCTGCTCGGCTCCGGCGACTGGCGCGGCGCGCGCGGCGGCGGCACCAGCATCAATATTGTCGGCATTGACGCGCGCCCTCGCAGCATCGGCCTCTCCACGGTTGTTCCCCCGGCGATGCGCAACCTGCTGCAGCAACCCGGAACAGCGCTGGTGGATGCCACCGACAGGCACAAGCTGGCCGTCGATGTCGGCGATACCGCCGAGGTCAATGGCCGCCGCATTCACATTGTCGGTTTGATCGAGGGCCTGCGAGGACTAGGCGGCGTCAACGTCGTCACGTCGATAGAAACCGCCCGGACTCTGGACAATGCGCTTGGGGCAACGGACGACGTGACCTATTTCCTTTACACCGTGACGAAGTTCGGACCGGCGGAAGCCATTCGCGAGCGTTTGAACAATCCAGCGGGAATCCCGCGCTTTCACGTGTGGTCCGCCCCGGAACTGGCGGGAATGTCGATACGGTACTGGCTTCTCGAATCCGGTGCCGGTATCGCCTTCATCTTCGCGACCATCATTGCCATGCTCGTCGGCGCCCTTGTCACCAGCCAGACACTGATGGCCGCCGTGGCCGGATCCATTCCGCAATATGCAACGTTGCGGGCCCTTGGCGTATCATTCAAGGGACTGCGGGCCATCGTCATCGAACAGGCCGCCTGGGTCGGGGTTCTCGGCTTGGTTGTCGGCGCCGTCTTCAGCACCGCCGCCGCTCTCATAGCCCGCATCTACAGCGTGCCCTTTGAACTGCGGACCAGCATCGTTCTGGCAGCATCCACTGTTGTACTCACCGTGGCGTTCGCTGCCGGCCTTTTCGCCCTGCGGCGTCTGCAGCACGCCGATCCAGCAACATTGCTCCGGTGACCGCCATGCAGCCAACGATTTCCGCGACCGGCATCAGCAAGGCATTTGTCGTCAAGCAAATCCGCACGATTGCATTGCAGGACGTATCCATCGATATCTTCCAGGGCGAACTGACCCTGATCATCGGGCCGTCCGGATGCGGCAAGAGCACGTTGCTGGCGACGTTGAGCGGCCTGACCATTCCCGATTCAGGCGCGATCAGAACGCTTGGAACCGATCTTGTGGCGGCAAGCGATGCCGAGCGCGATTCCTTTCGGCTGCATCATTGCGGTTTCGTCTTCCAGGGCTTCAACCTGTTCCCGGCCCTGACCGCCGTCGAACAGGTCCAGGTGCCGTTGGATTATCTCGGCGTTGCCGCTGAAGAGACGGCGGAGCGGGCGGAACGGGCGCTGGAACAGGTTGGTCTCGCCGCCCGGCGCCACCTGCACCCCGCCGAACTGTCCGGCGGCGAAAAGCAGCGGGTGGCCATCGCCCGCGCCATTGTGAAGAAGCCGGCCATTCTGTTTGCCGATGAGCCGACCAGCGCGCTCGACAGCGTCAACGGCCAGATCGTCATCGAGATTCTTCACACGATTGCAAGACGAACCCGGGCCACGGTTCTGTGCGTGTCGCATGACCCGCGTCTTATTGCCCATGCGGACCGTGTCCTGCAAATGGAAGATGGCCGCATTCTTCGTGACTGGCGTCCCGCCGCCGGTGCAAAAGCGTCAGGAAATACCAGTCATGACTATGTTTAGCCGCACCTCTCTGCAGTATGCGATCGTTCTGGCAGCGCTGGGTGGTGCCGGTCTGGCGCTCTGGGCCATGTCGAGCGCGACGGAGGCCAATCAGGCGGAAATTGCCCAGGCCAGACCAGGCATTATTGCGGCGGCGCGCGGTGTCGTGGATGTCGAGGGCGGCCTGCTGCGGCTCTCCACCCAGCGCGACGGGGTGATTCAGGATGTGCCGGTGAAGGAAGGACAGCGGGTCAAAGCCGGCGATATCCTCGCCGCGCTCGACAATCGCCGCGAACTGATCGCTGTTCGCACCGCCGAAGCCGAAGCGCGCCAGACCAAGGGCCAGCTGGACGCATTGCAGACAAAGCTGGGTGCCCAGACCCGTCAGGCGGCACGGCTGCGCCGGGCAGCGGCAGGAAACGCCGTTTCGGCCCAGGCGCTTGACGAAGCCGAGGCGCAATTGTCGGCAACCAAAGCCGAAGTGGTCATCGCCGAAGCCGCCCTGGCGGCAGCGGAAAGCCGCGCGGACAACAGCCGTCTCGAAGTCGAGATGCGGCTTGTCCGCGCCCCAATCGCGGCACGCATCATCCGCCAGTCCGCCCGTGTGGGCGAGGTCGTATCGACGCAAGCCGTTACCCAACTTTTCACGCTTCTGCCGGAGGCACCGCGTATCGTCCGTGCCGAAATTCAGGAGCAGTTCGTCAAACTGGTCAAACCGGGCATGGATGTCGACATCATCGCGGAAAACGACGACACCGTGTCCATCCAGGGACGCGTCATCAGCATCCAGCATGTGCTCGAACAGCCCAAATCGCGGGATGCGCCCGGTGATCGCGTCGACATCCGCACGGCTGAATGCATCATCAGCATTCAGCCCAAGTCACCGTTCCTTATCGGGCAGCGCGTGATTGTCCGTTTCAAAACCTGACCGGATGATCGCAGTAGGAGGCAGCTTCGGCTCACCGCCCGTCTGCCCCATCAGCTGTCACCCGATCCCGATGCGCGTGTTGAAAGACTGGCATACATGCCCGTGGTGCGGAATTCCGTCGGACTGGCGCCGTAGATGCGGCGGAACACTTTTGAAAAGTAATTGGCATCGTCGAAACCGGTCATGATCGCCACTTCCTTGACCGGAAGGAATGCGGCGTTGGTCAGAAGCTTCGTCGCCCGCTGCATCCGCTTCTGCAGCACGAACTCCGCCGGGGGCAGCCCCTCGCACTCGGCAAAGACCCGGGAGAAATGCGCCCGGCTCAACCCGGATACCCGTGCCAACTCGTCAACGGGAAGCGGTTTGTCCAGATTGGCGCTGATGTGATCGATGACGGGCTGCATGACGGTCTTCTCGTGCTGATCAACGGGGTGCGAGCCGAACACGCCGTCATAGAGTGCCATGGCGGCCTCGTAGGCGATGGCCGAGGCACGGCCGGCGGTCTCCGCGTCCGCGATCAGGCGCAGGCTGCAATCGGCCAGATGCTCTATCGTCTCGCCCGGCAAGCGCAAAACCGGCCCCTGTGCGGCGAGCACCGAGCGGTGAATGCGCAGCGCTTCCTCGCCATTCATGGAAATCCAGAAATACTCCCAGTGATCGCCTTTCTCGAGCCAGTAGCGATGGTTATGCGGCACGAGGACCAGCAGAGTTTCACCCTCGCGCACCTTGTAGTTGCGGTTCTCATAGCGGAGCATGCCCGTTCCGCTGATCGTGTGCTGCAGGACGGTGAAGGGGGTCTGCCCGCGTTTTCGGCCGTCCCAATCATAGATTTCATCGCGCCGCACCTCATAACCGGTGCTGGTCGGCATGGTGTGCAGCGTATGGCGGCCCCGCGGCAGGGAAACCGTCTTCATGGTGTGCCCGGTATCGATCAGTTTCTGCAGCACAAAATTACCCTCAAAAGCATAATCCCTCTCTATTCGCTCCCACGAATATACGCATAATGCCAATCAAGAACAGCGGATGAACTGCGGGTAAGGAATAGAACAAGGGGAAAGACAGGAAAATCCTGGTCTTTGCAAAGCCCGGTGTTTTTCCACCGGAGCTACCCTGCCCTGTTGCTTTCACCCGCATTGACGATGGGCAAGGTGAGGTCAGCATGAGCAGTTTCAAAATTGCCATTATCGGCGCGGGCAGCGTGGGTTTCACAAAGAAGCTGTTTACGGACATTCTGTGCGTGCCGGAATTCAGGGACATCGAATTTGCACTGACCGACATCAGCGAACACAACCTTGGAATGATCAAGTCCATTCTCGACCGCATTGTCGAGGCCAACCATCTGCCAACCCGGGTAACCGCCACAACCGACCGGCGCAAGGCCATCGAGGGTGCCCGCTACATCATCAGCTGCGTGCGGGTCGGCGGGCTCGAAGCCTATGCCGATGACATCCGCATTCCCCTGAAATATGGCATCGATCAATGCGTCGGCGATACGATCTGCGCCGGCGGCATCCTCTACGGACAGCGCAACATCCCCGTCATTCTCGACTTCTGCAAGGACATCCGCGAGGTTGCGGAACCCGGCGCAAAATTCCTCAACTACGCCAACCCGATGGCGATGAACACATGGGCGGCCATTGAATATGGCAAGGTCGACACGGTCGGCCTGTGTCACGGGGTTCAGCATGGGGCGGAGCAGATCGCGGAAGTTCTGGGTGCCCGGTCCAAGGACGAGCTCGACTATATCTGCTCGGGCATCAATCATCAGACCTGGTTTGTCGATATCCGCCTGCGCGGACGCAGGATCGGCAAGGAGGAACTCATTGCCGCATTCGAGGCGCATCCCGTCTTTTCCCGGCAGGAAAAGCTGCGCATCGATGTGCTGAAGCGCTTCGGCGTCTATTCCACCGAAAGCAACGGCCATCTCTCGGAATATCTGCCGTGGTACCGCAAGCGTCCGGATGAAATCGCCAGATGGATCGACATGTCCAACTGGATCCATGGCGAGACCGGCGGCTACCTCCGGCATTCGACCGAAACCAGAAACTGGTTCGAGACCGAATTTCCGCAATTTCTCGAAGCGGCCGCCAAGCCGATCGATCCGGCGCGCCGCTCCAACGAACATGCGAGCCATATTCTGGAAGCGCTGGAAACCGGACGGGTCTACCGCGGCCATTTCAACACCCGCAACACCGGGATCATCACCAACCTTCCCGCCGATGCAATCATTGAATCGCCCGGCTTCGTCGACCGGTTCGGCATCAACATGGTCTCCGGCATCACATTGCCGGAAGCCTGTGCCGCAACCTGCATGGCATCGATCAATGTGCAGCGCATGGCCGTCCACGCCGCCATCAGCGGCGACATCGATCTTCTGAAGCTTGCCGTCCTGCATGATCCGCTGGTCGGCGCCGTGTGCACGCCGGAAGAAGTCTGGCAGATGGTCGATGAGATGATCGTCGCGCAAGCACCCTGGCTGCCGCAATATGCCCATGCGATTGATGCGGCAAAGGAACGCCTGCGCCACAAGACCGTGGCAACGCGTGAATGGAAAGGTTCTGCCAGCCGTTCCGTGCGCTCGATCGAAGAATTGCGGGCAGAGAAAGCATTGATGACGCAGGCCGTGAATTAGCTTTCCAGCGGCTTTTCCCGGCTTGGAGGAGACGGGAATGGCCATACCGGCTGGATCACAATCGAGAGTGAGAGACGATGAGCCATCTGCGCTATTGGAGTACACTCGCCTTGGGTGTTTCGATGCTGGCCGTTCCGGCAGCGGCATCGGAGCCGACAGTTCCGCCTGAACCGCCATCCTTCAAAGCGCAAGCCAAAATCACCTATGTCCCGCGCGATGCGATCCTCGAATTCAAGACCCTGCCCGCCTATCATGAACCGGATTGGATGACCGAGAAATTCGTCAAGACCGGCAAGCTTCCGCCGGTCCAGGACCGGCTGCCCAAGCAGCCGCTTGTCTACAGGACGGCCAACATGCCCGATGGCATCGGTGTCTACGGCGATACTTTGCGGCACGTCATCGGCGGCCGGCCGGAGGGCTGGAACTACAGCGGCGGCCAATCGCAGGGTTATGGAGGCATCGACATCGGCCTGTCCGAATGCCTGACACGAACGGCACCGCTGTTCCAGGTCGAAGCGAGCGACGTCGAACCGCTGCCCAACCTCGCCAAGGGGTGGGACTGGTCGCCGGATGGCCACACGCTGACCATGCATCTGATCGAAGGCGCAAAATGGTCCGATGGTGCGCCATTCGATGCCGATGACGTCATGTACTATTGGGAAGACAATGTCCTCGATCCCAATGTTTCACCGCTGAATGGCGCAACACAGGAAACCTTCGGCGTTGGCACAACGCTGAAGAAAGTCGATGCCTATACGGTCCAGTGGACTTTCAAGGATGCGTTCCCGCGCCAGTATCTCTATGCCATGGCCTATGGCACATTCTGCCCTGGCCCGGCGCATATCCTGAAGACGAAACATCCCAAATATGCCGGGACAACCTACGATCAGTACAAGAACGCTTTCCCGCCGGAATATATGAACATGCCGGTCATGGGTGCCTGGGTACCGGTCGAATACCGCCCCGACGACATCATCGTGATGCGCCGCAACCCCTACTACTGGAAAGTCGACGAAGCCGGCAACCAGCTGCCCTATGTCAACGAGATGCACTACAAGCTTTCCACATGGGCCGACCGCGATGTCCAGACCGTTGCAGGGGCCGCCGATTTCTCCAATCTCGAACAGCCGGAAAACTTCGTGGAGTCGCTGAAACGCGCCGCGCAGGACAATGCGCCCGCCCGGCTTGCCTTCGGGCCCCGCCTGATCGGCTATAATCTCGACATGAACTTTTCCGCCAATGGCTGGGGTGCACCCGATGCACGCGGTCAGGCCGTGCGCGAACTCAATCGCAACGAGCATTTCCGCAAGGCCGTGACCATGGCCATCGACCGCAAGAAACTCGGCGAAGCCCTTGTCAAAGGACCGTTCACGGCGATCTATCCCGGCGGGCTGTCATCGGCAACGAGCTTCTACGACCGGCAGTCCACCGTCTATTACCCCTTCGATCTGGAGGGGGCGAAGGCTGAACTTGCCAAGGCCGGGCTGAAGGACACCGACGGCAATGGCATCGTCAATTTCCCGCCGGACAAGGCTGGCGGGAAGGACGTCGAGATCACCCTTCTCGTGAACAATGCCTACAGCACCGACAAGAACCTTGCCGAGGGTGTCATCGCGCAGCTGGAAAAACTCGGACTGCGTGTCATCCTCAATGCCCTCGACGGCAACCAGCGGGATGCTGCCAATTACGGCGGCCGCTTTGACTGGATGATCCTGCGCAACAGGTCGGAACTCGCGTCCGTCGTGCAGAACACGGAACAGTTGGCGCCTGTCGGGCCACGCACAAGCTGGAACCACCGTGCCCCGGAAAACGGCGCGGTCGACCTGATGCCCTACGAGGAAGAGCTGGTGAAAATCGTCAACGCATTCATCGCGAGCCAGGACAATGCCGAACGGGCAGAACTGATGAAACGCTATCAGAAGGTTTATACGGCCAACGTCAACACGGTCGGGCTGACTGAATTTGCCGGTGCACTGGTCATCAACAAGCGCTTCTCCAACATCCCGTCCGGGGCGCCGATTTTCATGTTCAACTGGGCTGAAGACGCCGTCATCCGTGAACGCATCTTCGTCAAGGCGGACAAGCAGGGCGACTATGAACTGTTCCCGCAGCAATTGCCGGGCAAGCCTGGCGGACCCGGACCGATGAACTGAGCCTCCCAAGGCCTCTGATCCGGCCGGTCGCACCTCGTTGCGACCGGCCGGATTGACTAAAAAACCCAACGGCATGAATGTGTTCACGCCAGTTTTGAAACCAACACAAGAAAAGCGAACCGGCCCATGCTACGATTCCTGCTTGTGCGTATCGCATCCGCCATTCCGGTGCTGTTTGTGCTGAGCGTGGTGACCTTTGCCATCATTCAGGCACCGCCCGGCGATTACTCCGACTATATCCGCTCACAGCTGATGAACCAGGGCGGCGCATCATTCGAGGCAGCCGATGCACAGGCACAGGCGTACCGGGTTGCCAATGGCCTCGACAAGCCGCTGCCCGTGCAATACGTCAACTGGATCGTCGGCATGGTGACCCGCGGGGATTTCGGCCACAGCATGTTCTACAACAAGCCGGTTGCCGATGTCGTTGGCGAGCGGTTGCCGCGCACGCTTCTCCTCGCCCTCACCTGCCATATCCTCGCGTCGATCATCGGGATCAGCTTCGGGATACTGGCCGCCACGCGGCAATATTCCTGGGTGGACAGCCTGCTCTCCGGCATTTCGTTTCTGGGCATGACCGTGCCGCGCTTCCTGATGGCTTTGATCATTGTCTACATCATGGTGTTTCACTTCAACGTCTCGGAGATCGGCAGCTTTTATTCCCCGCGCTATGGCGGCGCGCCGTGGTCGTGGGGCAAGTTCGTCGATCTGGTCCAGCACGTGTGGCCGGTCGTTGCCATCGCCACCTTTGGCGGGCTCGCCTACAATATGCGGGTGATGCGCGGCAATCTGCTCGACACGCTCAATGCCCAATATGTCGAGACGGCACGGGCCAAGGGTTTGAGCGAGGGCGCTGTTATCATGCGCCATGCGGTGCCGAATGCGCTGCATCCCCTCATCATGTATCAGGGCGTCGTCCTGCCATACATGCTGACCGGCGAGATCGAAACCGCCATCATCTTCGCACTGCCGACGGTCGGACCCGCCATCGTCGGGTCCATGTGGATAGGAGACGTCTATGTCACGGCGACCTTCATGCTGGTGCTGTCGGCAACATTGATTGTCGGCAACATCATTGCAGACGTTCTGCTGGCGCTGATGGACCCGCGCGTTCGCCAGTATGGGGAGGCGCGGTGATGCAAATCCAGATAAGACCGCCCGTCGCCGCCGTGGAAATCCGCAACGCCAACCGCGGCAATGAAAGCTATTCGGCTCTCGTGTGGCGGCGCCTCAAACGCTCCTGGACCGGCATGATCGGGCTTGTCCTCGTCTGCCTGCTGCTTGTTATGGCCGTCTTCGCCGGTTTCTTTGCCCCTGTCGATCCCTCCCAGACGGAGATCGGCTTCGCACCGCCGGAAGCCGTGCGCTTCTTCGACAAGGACGGGCATTTCAATCTGCGCCCGCGCACCTATCCGGTCGCCGAGACCGAGGAACTCGATCCGGTGACATTCCAGCCGGTGGTCGGGCTGGACTATGGCAATCCCCGCCTGCTGGGGTTCTTCGTCAAGGGCTTTGAATACAAGCTGCTTGGCATCATTCCGGCGGACCGGCATTTCTTCGGCACCCTCGACGGCAAGCCCGTGCATTTCCTTGGAACCGACAAGTTCGGCCGTGACGTTCTCTCCAGAGCCATTTACGGCTCCCGCGTCTCGCTGATGATTGCGTTGATTGTCGTCTCCATCGTGACGGTTGTCGGCACGACCGTCGGACTGGTCTCCGGCTATTTCGGCGGACGGTTCGATGCCTGGACACAGCGTTTCGTTGAACTGGTCCTGGCATTTCCCCAGCTTCCGCTGTATCTCGCCCTCAGCTCGCTCATACCCGTCACGGCTCCGACGAGCATTTTCCTCGGTTTCGTCATCATCATCATGTCGGCGCTTGGCTGGGCGCAGATGTCGCGTGAAGTGCGCGGCAAGACACTGGCACTTGCGCGCATCGAATATGTGCGTGCGGCCCTGGCGGTGGGCGCTTCGGACCGGCGCATCATTTTCCAGCACATCTTTCCCAATGTCATGAGCCACGTGATCGTTGCCGTCACCATCGCAATCCCGCACATTGTCCTTCTGGAATCCTTTCTGGGCTTCCTGGGGTTTGCGGTGAAGCCTCCCCTGATTTCCTGGGGGCTGATGCTGCAGGACACCGCCACCTATTCCGTCATCGGGTCCTACCCGTGGATTCTCACCCCCGTCGCCTTCGTGCTTGTCACCGTCTTTGCCTTCAATGCCCTGGGCGACGGTTTGCGCGATGCTGTCGATCCCTATTGAGGCCGGAAACCATGCACACGCAGGAACCAAGCACCATGGCACCCGAACAGCGGCTGGACAGTTCAGCCCATCGGGACAATCCGATCATCGATGCCCGCAATGTCGCCGTCCGCTTCACGGTCGAAGAGGGGGTCGTGGAGGCCGTCAAGGACATCTCCTTCCAACTCTATCGCGGCGAGACGATTGCCATTGTCGGCGAATCCGGGTCGGGGAAATCGGTGACCGCCCGCACCATCATGGGACTCCTGACGAAGCGTGCCGTGGTGTCCCGGGAATCGAAAATTGCCTATGACGGCAAGGATATCCTCAAGTTCTCGAGCCGGGCGCGGCGCGCGCTGCGCGGCAATCGCATGTCCATGATCTTTCAGGAGCCCATGAGCTCGCTCAACCCGATCTATACGATCGGCAGCCAGATCGTCGAAGCCATCCGCGTGCACCAGCGCATCAGCCGGCGCGACGCCCGGCAACGCGCGCTGGACCTGTTGATACAGGTGCAAATTCCCGATCCGGAATCCCGGCTCAACCAATATCCGCACCAGCTCTCCGGCGGTCAGCGCCAGCGCGTGATGATTGCCATGGCGCTCGCCAACAATCCCGACGTATTGATCGCCGACGAGCCGACCACCGCACTCGACGTGACGGTGCAGGCCCAGATCCTCAACCTCATCCGCGATCTGCAGAAGCGGCTCGGAATGGCCGTCATTCTCATCACCCATGACCTTACCGTCGTCCGGCAGTTTTCCGATTATGTCTATGTCATGCAGCATGGCGAGGTGAAGGAGCACAACACCACCGCAGCGCTCTTTGCCGCCCCCCGCCACCCCTATACGTGCCATCTCCTCGGGTCCGAACCCAGAGGACAGGCCAATCCGATGCCGGCGGACTGCGAAGCCATTCTGGAGGGCAAGTCGGTGCGGGTGACCTACATGCTGAAACGCGGCGGCTTCTTCAAGCCGCAATTGCACGAGCTTGTGGCTGTCGACAGTCTCAGCCTGAAACTCCACAGACACGAGACGCTCGGTATCGTCGGTGAATCCGGCTCCGGCAAGACCACCTTCGGGCAAGCGCTCGTCAGGCTCGTGCATACGGACAGCGGCGAGATTTACTTCGACCGGCAGCCGATCCACGACAAGTCGCGGGCCGAAATGCGGCCGCTGCGCTCGCGCATGCAGATCGTGTTCCAGGACCCGTTTTCCTCGCTCAACCCGCGCATGTCGATCGGGCAGATCATCGAGGAAGGACTGATTATCAACGGGATCGGCGTCAACCGGGCCGACCGTCTCGACCGTGTCCAGAAAGCCCTGGCAAGTGCCGGGATGCCGCACAATATCCTGTCCCGCTTCCCGCACGAATTCTCCGGCGGCCAGCGCCAGCGCATTGCCATTGCACGTGCCATCGCGCTCGAACCGGAATTCATCCTTCTCGACGAACCGACCTCGGCACTCGACCTGTCGGTCCAGGCGCAGATCATCGACCTCCTGCGCAAGCTGCAGGATGAGCGCGGCCTCAGTTACCTCTTCATTTCCCACGACCTGAAAGTCGTTCGTGCTCTTTGCCATCGTGTCATGGTCATGCAGCACGGCAAGGTCGTCGAGGAAGGTCCCGTCAACGACGTTCTCTTTCATCCCAAGACCGCCTACACTGAACGGCTTGTCAAAGCCGCCTTCGAGGTAGCCGCATAATCCTCCCGGAGATTGCCATGTCAAAACAGCCCAAAGTCACCTTTATCGGAGCCGGATCGACCGTCTTCATGAAAAACATCATCGGCGATATTCTGCAGCGCCCGGCCCTGTCGGGCGCAAAAATCGCGCTGATGGACATCAATCCGCAGCGCCTCGCCGAGAGCGCCATCGTCGCCGGCAAGCTGGCAAAAACACTCGATGCCAAGGCGGTCATCGAAACGCATGTGGACCGCCGGCGTGCACTCGAGAAGGCGGACTTCGTCGTGGTTGCGTTCCAGATCGGTGGATACGAGCCCTGCACCGTCACGGATTTCGAGGTTCCGAAGAAATACGGCCTGCGCCAGACCATTGCCGACACCCTTGGCGTTGGCGGCATCATGCGCGGCCTGCGGACCGTACCGCACCTCTGGGCAATCTGCGAGGACATGCTGGCGGTCTGCCCGCAGGCCATCCTGCTGCAGTACGTGAATCCCATGGCCATCAACACCTGGGCAATCGCTGAAAAATACCCGACGATCCGTCAGGTGGGTCTCTGCCATTCCGTGCAGGGAACGGCGGGCGAACTGGCGCGCGACCTCGACATTCCAATCGGAGAAATCCGCTATCGCGCCGCAGGCATCAACCATATGGCCTTCTACCTGCAGTTCGAACACCAGCAGCCCGATGGCAGTTACCGCGACCTCTATCCGGATCTTGTCCGGGGCTATCGCGAGGGGCGGTTGCCCAAGCCCAGCCACTGGAATCCGCGCTGCCCGAACAAGGTCCGCTACGAGATGCTGACGCGGCTCGGCTATTTCGTCACTGAAAGCTCCGAGCACTTTGCCGAGTACACGCCCTATTTCATCAAGGAAGGCCGCGACGATCTGATCGAAAAGTTCGGCATTCCGCTGGACGAATACCCCAAGCGTTGCATCGAGCAGATCGAACGCTGGAAGGGACAGGCGGAAACCTATGCCAAGGCCGATAGGATCGAAGTGAGCGAAAGCCGCGAATATGCCTCGTCCATCATGAATTCCGTATGGACCGGCGAACCATCGGTCATCTACGGCAATGTGCGCAACAATGGCTGCATCACGTCCCTGCCCGCCAATTGTGCGGCAGAGGTGCCATGCCTTGTCGATGCGTCCGGCATTCAGCCAACCCATGTCGGCGCGCTGCCGCCGCAACTCACCGCCCTCATCCGCACCAACATCAATGTACAGGAACTGACCGTGCAGGCGCTGATGACCGAAAACCGGGATCACATCTATCATGCAGCGATGATGGACCCGCATACCGCCGCTGAGCTGGATCTCGATCAGATATGGTCGCTCGTCGATGATCTTCTTGCCGCGCATGGCGATTGGCTTCCAGCCTGGGCCCGTGGTTCCCGGAAAGTGCAGGCCGCTTAGACAGAGCGATGTATCGTATCAATTGCAGGGCGGTTACCCTGCAATTGAACACCGGCGGCATGCTTGCGACGGAGGCGAATGGGAAAAAGCGGGGAGCAAGGCAAAAATCTGTTCACGATGCCGGCGGCAGAGGCTACAGCAGTGCATCACTGGCATGCAAAGATTGGAGCTGAGCCCATGACCGATACCGTTACCGATCGTTTTCTTCGCTACGTCGTCATCGACACCCAATCGGATCCCAAATCGTCCGCACAACCGTCCACCGAGAAGCAGAAGAATCTGGGCCATGTGCTGGTTGGGGAATTGCTCGCCATCGGCCTGTCCGATGCGCATATGGACGAGCACGGCTATGTCCACGCAACCATCCCGTCCAATGTCGACAAGCCGGTGCCGGTCATCTGTTTCTGCTCGCACATGGACACGGCCCCCGATTTTACCGGCACAAACGTCAAGCCGCGCATCCTGCATAACTATGGCGGCGGCGACATACAACTTCCAGGCGATCCGCAGCAGGTCATCCGGGTCAGTGACCATCCCGTCCTGCTTGACCAGATCGGCAATGACATCATCACGACAGACGGAACCACCCTTCTCGGTGCCGATGACAAGGCCGGGCTGGCGGAAATCATTACCGCTGCACAGTTCCTCGTCGACAACCCGGATATCCGCCACGGCACGATCAAACTGCTGCTCACCGTGGACGAGGAAATCGGGCGCGGCGTCGACAAGGTGGACGTGGCCAAGCTCGGCGCACAGTTCGCCTATACCGTCGACGGCGAAACCGCAGGCCATATCGAGGACGAGAGTTTCTCGGCCGACGGGGTCGACATCACCATTTCGGGCGTCGCAATTCATCCGGGCTTCGCCAAGGACAAGATGGAAAACGCCATCAAGATCGCCGGCGCCATCATCGACCGGCTGCCGCGGGACATCGCGCCCGAGACAACGGAAGGCAAAGAGGGTTTCATCCATCCGACAGGTGTCACCGGTTCGATGGAAAAGGCGGCGCTCAGCTTCATCATCCGCGATTTTACCGATGACGGTCTTGCCGCCAAGGAAACTATGCTCGAAGCGCTGGTGAAGGAAGTCATGGCCGGTTATCCCGGTTCGTCCTACACGTTCACCGTCAGGCAGCAATACCGCAACATGAAGTCCGTCCTCGACCGCCACCCGGAGATCGTCGACAACGCGGTTGAAGCGGTCCGCCGGGCCGGCATGGTGCCGGTGCGCGGCAGCATCCGTGGCGGCACCGACGGTTCGCGGCTGTCCTTCATGGGCTTGCCCTGCGCCAATATTTTTGCCGGCGGCCACGCCTTCCACTCACCGCTCGAATGGGTCAGCCGCCAGGACATGGAAAGAGCCGTCAAGACGCTGGTCGAGCTTGCAAAAATCTGGGAAGAACGGGCCTAGCGCCAAATTTGCTCTAGAGTGCCCGGGCGTTGCGGGCACCATATCTGCAGGCCAGGCGATCGATAGTGATGACCAGTGTTCCCAGCCCCAGAAAACCAGCAGTCATCCAGGCCATGTTCACCGCCGTTTCATCGAGACCGATCTCCGGGACATCGATAAACGGATAGGGATAGAACCCGGAGACATAGCCGTGGATCAGGGTGTAAACCGCATAAGCCGCCGGGAAAGATAGCCACCACAAGGCATGGCGCCACAAGAGCGCGCCACGCCTGACCCAGAACAGCCAGTCAATGAAGTAAAGCACCGGCACGGCGTAATGGAGAATCTGGTCACCGCGCGCCTGCCATCCCGTTGGCCGCCACGCGGTCTGCAGGACAAGGGCATAAATGACGCTGGTCATGACCACGTATGACAACAGCGCCGACCTGACTGGAGGACATTGCGCCCATTGCCCCGGCCGGGACCGTGGTACCGCCAGGGAAAACACCAGGCCGAGAAAAACAAGCGCATTGGTCTGGATGGTGAAATAACTGAAAAAGTTGGCCGTCAACCGGAGCCGGCTGACATGGGCGGCGGGTATGATGGCAAAATACGCGATGCCAATACCCGCCAGCACGACCATTGCGAGCATGGAGCGGTAGATTCGAACGGCCGTGATATTCGATGTTTGAATGATTTGTGGTGATTTCACCGCCCCAGTTTCCTCCTATGGCCGGAGAATGCTCTAGCCATATCCGTCCGGAAACTGAAGCGGTTTTTGCCTAAATCGTCACTGCGCCGATCCTTTCAGCTATTCCGCCAGATCGACACCGTCGAAGCGATGCGAGCCCAGCGGATCCAGCACATATCCGGACACTTTTTTCGACATCGGCATGACGACGGTCGAATGATCAAGGGCCGCGATTGGAGCCTCTTTCTTGATGATGAGCTGCGCTTCCTCATAAAGCTTGGTGCGCTCGGCCTGATCGGAAACCTGGCGCGCCTTTTGCAGAAGCGTATCGAGCGGCTGGAAACACCAGTTGGAGTAATTGCTGGCACCGACGCTTGTACAGCTGAAGAAGAAACTCAAGAGGTTATCCGGATCGCCATTGTCGCTGGTACCGCCGAGGATGACGGCTCCGTCCCGGTTCTTGTCGCGCGCCTTCTTGAGATATTCGCCCCATTCATAGGAAACGATCTCGACCGAGACGCCAACCTTGGCGAAATCGGCCTGGATCAATTCGGCGGCCCGGCGGGCATTGGGCATGTAGGGACGGCTGACCGGCATTGCCCAGATCTTCATCGCCAGATTGCTGACGCCCGCAGCCTGAAGCATTGATTTCGCCTTTTCCGGATCGTAGGGATCGTCCTTGACGGCATCGTTGTAGCCCCAGACTGCCGGCGGCAACGGGTTCTTCGCGACCTGCCCCATACCCTGAAACACGGCTTCCACGATGGCCTGTTTGTTGATCGCCATGTTCAACGCCTTGCGCACCTCCGGCTTGTCGAAGGGCGGAACAAGCGTGTTGTAGGCGAGATAGGCGACATTCAGGCCGGGTTGTTCCAGCACCTTCAATTCGCTGTCGGCTTTCAGCACGGCGACATCGGCGGGCGACGGATAGGAGGCAACCTGGCACTCCCCTGCCCGCAGCTTCTGCATCCGCGTCGTCTGGTCGAGGGTAATGGAGAAAATCAGGTCATCGATCTTCTGCTTGCCGCCCCAGTAATCCGGATTGGCGGTGAAACGGACCACGGAATCCTGCTGGTAATTGACGAACTGATACGGTCCGGTCCCCACCGGCAGTTCGTTGAGCTGCGTCATCTTTCCATCCGCCTGCAGATGATCAGCATATTCCTTGGAAAGGATCGATGCGAAGTCCATAGCAAGGTTGGCAAGCACCGAAGCGCTCGGGGCCGCCAGAACGATCTTGACCGTCTTGTCGTCCACCTTGCTGATTTCCTTGACAAGGTCGGGAAGGCCCATCGCCGTTGTCATTTCCCAGGTAACGCCCGTGATATAGCTGTGCCAGGGACTGGTCTTGTCGAGCTGGCGCTGCAGCGAGAAAATAACATCGTCAGCGTTGAGATCGCGGCTGGGCGTAAAATACTCGGTGGTGTGGAATTTTACGTTGTTTCGAAGCTTGAACGTATAGGTGAGCTTGTCATCGGAAATCGTCCAGCTCTCGGCGAGACCGGGAATGACCGTCGTTGTTCCGTTCTGAAACTCCACAAGACGATTGTACACCGGCTTCGAGGAAGCATCCCATGTGCTGTTGGCGGAATAAAGCGCCGGGTCAAACCCTTCGGGCGAAGCCTCTGAACAGTAAACCAGTGTCTTGGCGCTGGCCGGTGATGCCAGGACCGGGAAAAGCGCGAGGGATAAAGCGGTGCAGGCAAGAGCTGCGGATTGCCGGGCAATACCGAAATTCATCAGATGTTCTCCTCTTTTGTTTTTATCGGCGGGGCACAGGACAACGCCGCGCCAGTCTTCCTTGCAAACCAAACCGGATTACGATGCGGCCCAGACCGCCTGCGGCTTGGACCAGAGTTGTTCCGACCGGATCAGCGACACAAGCTCGTCCGCCTGAATCTGGAGGAAGCACTCGCCCTTTTCTGCTGATGCCGATCGCGGGTCTCCCATGGTGCCGGTGACCGGGGCTCGTTCCGGGAAGGCGTAGAAGCGGGAAATCCCGGATGGAACCGATATGGCGCCGTCATGCTTTTCCGCAGCTTCGGAGAACTTCTCCGTCTTCACCATATCCCCGGCGATGGCCAGCATCAGCGAGGATTCCCCTTCACAGGCATGGGTCGGGCCGGCATCCACCTCGAACACCGCGGCCAGCTTTTCCGGCGCGAGCATCCATGGTGTCGTGGCGACGATGGGCATGGCGTATTCCACCGCCAGCTCACGTACGGAAACGGCCAGCGGATCGATGTTGCCGCCATGGCCGTTGACGATGAGCAGCCTCTGGAAGCCGAGAACCTTGAGCGAGCGGACGATGCTCGTCAGCACGGCGCGATAGGCCGCATAGTCGAGGCTGATCGTGCCGCCGAAGGGAAAGTGATGTTCGCTCATGCCAAGCCAGAGGCCGGGCAGAACCGTTACCGGAATCTCGCCTGCAATCTGCTTTGCCGCCTGCAGCGACACCGCAACGGCACTGGCGGTATCGGTGATAACCGGAAGATGGGGACCATGCTGCTCAAGCGAGCCAACCGGCAGGATCACCAGCGCATCTGGACGCCCTGCCCGCTCCTTCAGTTCCGGGGCCGTCAAGCGGGCCCATTCTACTTCCCTTGTCATTGTTCCAATACTCCCGAAAATGCTCTGTCATCGCGGGTGACAGGCTGTGCGTGGCTAGAAGGTCAACTGCGAATTGAAGCCGAGAACGAACATGATGAACTTCGACACATCGACCATATCGTCTCCCTGATAGCGGATCGTATAGCCGTCGGTTCGCTCGACGAACTTCAGATAGGACAGGAATTCGGCGGGAAGCCGGTTACGGAAGGTAATCTCCAGAACGGGTTTCTCAATCACCAGCGGCTGCGTCGAACCAATCCGCGACAGGGCCGTCTTCACGCCCGCCCGCAGTTTTTCATGGGCTGCATTGGGGGTGAGCGAGCGCGCCGAACGGGTGCCATAGGCCCACTTGACGGGAACGGTCACGATGTCCCCGAGATGTTCGCTGATCTCCTGCATCGCCACATCGTCTCCGGACGCCAGGATGACCGGAACGCCGAAATCACCGGCGGTCGCGGCATTGATACCGGCCTCGGGGACAACCTTGCCGTTGATGCGGATTTCGTGAAATGCCGTTCCGCCGATGGTATGTGAGAGCACCCCGCCCATATGGCTGGCCCCTGCATGGTAACCGATCAGCATGGCTCCGGCGAATGTTCCGACCTCGATCCCCTGCATCATCATCAGCGGCCGCGGCCAGCTGCGGACGATCTGAACATAATCGGGCAAGCGCTCGATCTTGATGCTCTGGCCATTGCCGTGCGAGTCGCTCAGCACGATTTCCTCGACGCCGTTTTCGTGTGCCTCCTCGCAGGCGGCGACAACCGTGTCCGTCATCCAATCGCGGGCACGTTCATACTCGAATCCCTCAGGCGTCAGATGATCGCGGCTGACCACACCAACGATCCCCTCAATATCGGCAGAAATGTAAAGGCGCATGTTTTCCTCCCAGCTCCAGACCATATGGCTTAATACGAGATTGACTTTCCGACAAGAAACATAATTTATCTATAGGAAAATTAATTTTCAAAAGTTTCGGAGGATCACCGTGAAGCTGTTCATTGCAGGCCTGGATACGGAGACAAATACCTTTTCTCCCATACCAACGGGCTACGAGGCATTCCGTGAAAATCTCATTGCCCACGGTGATGCCACGTCCAGGCCATTGAACTGCTGCTCGTCGCAGATGCATGTCTGGTCGAATGCTGCGGCCGCACGCGGTTGGAGTGTGGTTGAAAGCCTCTGCGCGGTGGCCGAGCCGGGCGGCACCACCACCCGGACGACCTATGAAGCGTTTCGTGCGGAAATTCTTGCCGACCTTCGAGCGGCGATGCCCGTTGATGGCGTGCTGCTGGCACTGCACGGCGCCTGCGTTGCCGATGGCTATGACGATGTCGAAGGTGATCTTCTGTCCCACGTCCGCAAGATCGTGGGCCCGGATATACCGGTCGGTGCGGAATTGGACCTGCACTGCCACCTGACAAAGACCATGATCGACAGCGCCACCATGCTGGTCGCCTACAAGGAATATCCGCATACGGACATAGAAGAGCGCGCGGAACATCTTTTCCAGCTGCTGGTCAAGGTGCTCGAGGAGGGCTGCCGTCCGGTGATGGCCGATTTCGACTGTCGCATGATCGGCATGTTCCGCGTGCATCAGCAGCCGCTGCGCGGGCTGGTTGACCGGATGAAAGCGCTCGAGGGACAGGACGGCATCTTGTCTGTCTCCTTCTGCCACGGTTTCCCGTGGGGCGATGTCGCGGATGTCGGCGCAAAGATGCTGGTGGTGGCGGATCGCGACATCGGCAAGGCGCAGGCGCTGGCGACGGCGTTTGGCCAGGAAATATTCGCGCTGCGAAAGGAACTCAAACCGGAGCACAGCAGCATTGACGAAGCGCTCGACCAGGCACTGGAAGTGTCGCACGGCACGGTTGTGCTTGCCGACGTATCGGACAATGCGGGCGGCGGTGCCCCCGGAGATTCGACATTCGTGCTCAGGCGCGTCATCGAACGGGGCATCAAGGATGTTGCCAGCTGCCTCTATTGGGATCCCATCGCCGTCCGGCTTTGCCACGAAGCCGGGGAAGGCGCGGTGCTTCCCCTGCGGATCGGTGGCAAGATCGGCGAGGCATCGGGCCAGCCGCTTGACCTGACGGTGACCGTACGGCGTCTTGCCTCCGGCATCACCCAGCGTTTCGGCATTGTTCCGCTGTCCATCGGCGATGCCGCCTGGGTCAGTTGCGATGGTGTCGACATCATCCTCAACAGCCTGCGCACCCAGACGTTTCATCCGGAATGCATGACAGCGCTCGGGCTTGACCCCTCCACCCGGAAAATCGTCATCGTCAAATCAAGCAATCACTTCCGCGCCGGATTTGAGCCGATCGCCAGCAAAATTCTTTACATCGCCGCACCGGGCGCATTGCAGCCGCACTTTGAAGACCTGCCCTATACAAAACTGAAGAACAGCTATTGGCCTAGGGTGGAAAACCCCTTTGCCACCGCCATGGCGTAGAGCGCCTGGAAACGCCGCAGATCGAAGCGAACTGCGGCGTGTCCAAGCTATGCCGGAATGTGCAGGTGGCAGCGCGCCTGATGAGGGGACGCCTTTTCCGCGCCGGCCTTGCGTACAGTCAAAAGCGCTTGCGGCAATTCGCATCCCGGCACGGCGGACCCGCACCGTTCGCGATAGTAGCACCCTGCGGGCAGACGACGGTTGTTCGGAAGCTCACCGGTAAGGCTGGCATCCACGTCAAGAAGAGAGTTTTTCAAACTGGGAACGCTGGCGAGCAAGGTCCGGGTATAGGGGTGCGCTGGATCGTCAAACACCGCCTCCGCCGTCCCCGTTTCAACGATCTGGCCAAGATACATGACGGCAACCCGGTCGCAGAAGTGACGGACCAGCGACACGTCATGCGAGATGAACAGATAGGAAAGCCCAAGCTCGCGCTGCAGCTTCAAGAGCAGATTGATGATCTGGGCCTGCACCGACACGTCCAGTGCCGATGTCGGCTCGTCGAGGATCAGAAGCTCGGGGTCCGTGCTCAGAGCCCGGGCAATGGCGATGCGCTGGCGCTGCCCCCCGGAAAACTCGTGCGGCAGGCGGTCGAGCTGGTCGCTTCTCAACCCGACGGAAATGGCAAGTTCTTCCGCCCGCGCCCGCAAGGCAGCCGTCGGCATGCCTCCCCTGATATGCAGCGGTTCCGTGATCAGGCGCCAGACCGGCAACCGCGGATCAAGCGACGATTGCGGGTCCTGAAAGACGATCTGCATCTTCTGCCGGAGATCGCGCTTGAGCGTGCCGTTTGCACCGGCAAAATCATGCCCGTCCACCAGCACTCTGCCGCTCGTCAGCCCGACAAGGCCGATCACCGCCTGAACGAGCGTGCTCTTGCCGCAGCCGGATTCCCCGACGATGCCGAGGCTTTCGCCCGGCAGCACGCAGAGATCGACATTGTTGACGGCATGGACCTGCGAGGTCACCCGCCCGTACCAGTTTGTTGCTCCGGGAAACCGGACGGTGAGATTTTCAACGCTGAGGAGAGGTGCTGCTTTCACGACGGAACCTCGCTCGACGGCAGGGATGGATGGCCGGCCCGTTGCCAGCAGGAGACGGCCTGCCCGCCCGGCAGGGCGGTTTCATGCGGTTTCTCCATACATCTCGTATCAGCCTCCAGGCATCGCGGCCGGTAAAAACATCCGGGCGGCGGATCGAGGAGGTTGGGCACCGTGCCGGGAATGGACTCCAGCGGCTCCTTTGGCCGGACACGTTCGGGCAGGCAGCGCAGAAGCGCCCGGGTATAGGGATGCTGCGGCCGGTCGAGGACCACGCGGGTCGGCCCTGACTCCACGATGCGCCCGGCATACATGATGTAAAGCCGGTCGCAGATTTGCGATACCACGGCGATATTGTGGGATATGAACACCACCGATGTTCCGGTTCGCCTTGCCCGCCCCTGAATAAGCCGCAGGATCGCCGCCTGGACCGTAACGTCCAGAGCCGTTGTCGGCTCGTCGGCGATGATCAGGCCCGGATTGCAGGAGAACGCCATGGCGATGAGCACCCGCTGGCGCATGCCGCCCGACAGTTCAAAGGGATAGGCCTGCATGATGCGGGCGGGCTCGGGGATGAGCATATCGGCCAGAATGTTGACCGCCACCGCTTCGGCCGCTTTTCTGCCAAGCGCTTCGTGACGCCGAACGACGCTCACCAGCTGCTGGCCGATCCGGATCGTCGGGTTGAGCGCATTCATGGGTTCCTGGAAAATGGTCGAAACCAGTTTGCCGCGAACCTGCTGAAGCTCCTCTTCGTCCATCGCCATCGGATCGCGCCCGAAGAGACGAATGCTCCCTTGCGTGATCTTATACCGGCCTTCCGGCAACAGGCGTGTTGCCGCCATTGTGCTGACGGACTTGCCGCAGCCTGACTCGCCGACCAGGCCAACGATTTCAGCATTTCCCACCTTGATCGTCACGCCATCCAGCGCCTTGATGGCGCCGGCATAGGTCGGAAATTCGAGCGAAAGGTTTTCGATGCTCAACGCGTGCGGACGCTGTACGCTGTGTGCCGTCATTATCTCGTCCCCAATCGCGGATCCAGCATGTCGCGGATGCCGTCACCCAGAAGATTGCAGCCCATGGCCGTCACAAGAATTGCCAGCCCCGGAAACGTGCCGTACCACCACTGATCCAAGATGAAACTCCTGCCGCTGCTGACGAGCGCGCCCCATTCTGCCGTTGGCGGCTGTGCGCCAAGGCCAATGAAACTGAGCGCCGCGGCGATGAGGACAATACCGCCGAGATCGAGCGTTGCCTGCACGATCAGCGGCGAAAGTGCATTCGGCAGCATATGCCAGCGCAGGATGTAGAGATTGGAGGCTCCGAACGTTCGGGATGCCTTGACGAAAACCCGCTCGCGCAGCGAGAGCGTCTGGCCGCGCGCCAGCCTGACATAGGCTGGTATGCGCACGATCGCCACCGCCAGCATCGAATTGAAAAGGCTTGGGCCGAGGGCGGCCGCCAATGCCATGGCAAGCACCAGTGCGGGCAAGGCCAGGACGACGTCCATGATGCGCATCATGGCGCTGTCGAAAATTCCGCCGGCAATTCCCGACAGGCAACCCAGAAACACGCCGATGCTCATGGAAATGAGCACGATCATGAAGGCAGCACCGCAGGACGCGCGCGAGCCGTAGACAACCCGCGAAAACAGGTCCCTGCCGACTTCATCCGTGCCGAACCAATGGGCTGCGCTCGGCGGCATCAGCCGCGCCGACAGCATGACCTTGTTGGGGTCATACGGCGCGATGAAGGGAGCGCCGACGATCATGATGACGAGCAGCGTAATGATCAGCAATCCGACCAGTGTCAGCGGGCTGCGCCGCGTCAGATACCAGAGAAAATGCAGTCGCGAGCGCTTCGACACGCGGCCTGCAGCGGTTTGATCTTCGGGATTGACAGCAACCATTATCCCACCTCCCGGATTTGCGGATCAGCAAGCATGTAAGCCAGGTCGATCACCAGATTGATGAGGACGTAGCCGATGGAGGCAACCACGGTGAATCCCATGATGGCCGGGAAATCCAGGGTCTGGATCGACGTCACCACGTAGGTGCCCATGCCCGGCCAGGCGAAGATGGTTTCGGTGAGCACGGCCCCGTAGAGCAGATCGCCCAAGGCAAGACCGAGCAGCGTGATCGAGGGTATCAACGCATTGCGCAAGGCATGGTTGAAAATGACGACCCTGCGCCGCAGGCCGCTTGCCCGGGCGGTGCGGATATAGTCTTCCTGCAGCACGTCCAGCATCGACGCGCGGATCTGCCGCGTAATGACACCGAGATTGGCGAAGGCCAGCACGAAGGTCGGCAGAATGAGATGCCGCACGGCACTGAGAAACGCATCAAACCGGCCCTCAAGCAAGGTATCGATCAGGAAGAAGCCGGTGACACGCTGCGGTACGGCAAAGGCCATGGCGAGCCTGCCGCTTCCCGGCAGAATCTGCAATTTGGCATAGAACAGGAGGATAACCACCATGCCGAACCAGAAGACCGGCATCGAAATACCGCACACCGAGATTGTGCGGGCAATCTGGTCGATCGGGCCATCCTTGTAGATCGCCGAGAAAACCCCGAGCGGCACGCCGATCAGGACCGCCAGCACAAGCGAGAGAATGCCAAGCTCCAGTGTAGCCGGCAGAAAGGTCGCGATGTCGGCGGCCACCGGCCGCCGCGTTCGCAGCGACGTTCCAAGATCGCCGTGCAGCAGGCTGCGCACATAGATGACGAACTGATCGGTGACCGGCCGGTCGAGCCCCAGATCGCGCCGCACATTTTCCAGCGTTTCCGCACTCGCCCGGTCTCCGGCGATCAGGCGTGCGGGATCGCCGGGTATCAGATGCGAAATGGCGAAGGTAATGATGGCAACGCCGAAGACGACGAAGAACAACAGGATGAGGCGCGGAACGATAATTCGAGTGATTGTCATGAACATCAATCCTCATTTCGTGCAGGTTATGCTGAGTCACATCATGGACATGCGCGCATCCCTTCCGTCCTGTTCGGACGGAACCCGAGAATCCTCCTGTCCCTCGCGTTGCGTGAACGCCAAGGACAGGAGTTTCAACTGACAAAATGTCAGGCCGGGTGGTCACGCCAGCGCCCGGCTATTCCTTCTTGGACATTGTCGCGAAGTTGTAGACCTGGATCAGCATCGGGTTATAGACATAACCCTGGACTACGGCCCTCCGCGCGAAAATATCATTCTTCTGAATGAGATAGAGATAAGGCGCATCCTGCGTAGAAAGCGTCTGGGCTTCCAGATAGAGCTTTTCGCGCTTGGCCTGATCAACCGTGCTGGCCGCCTCCTGCACGAGGCTTGTTACCTTGGCATTATCATAGAATGCGCGATTGCCCGGCCCGCCCATTTTCGCCGGGTCGAACCAATAGTTCATGAACATGTAGGGATCGGCAAAATCCGGTGTCCAGGCACCCGGGGCAAGATCGTAATTGCCCTTGGCCGCCATTTCGCGCTTTGTCGTATCAGCCACCGCCTGCAGATCCAGCTTGATGCCGATTTCGGCAAGACTGGCCTGCAGGGCAAGGCCGACCGGTTCCCACGAAGTATCGGCCTGGGAGAACGTATAGGTCAGATGAACATTGGACTGGCCCGCTTCCTTCATCAGCGCCTGGGCTTTTTCAATGTTGTAGCTGTACTGGAAACCTGCGGGATCATGACCCCACATTCCATCGGGCACGGCTCCGCGCATTTGCACGGCCTGCCCCTGCATGATGCCATCCACGATGCCCTTATAGTCAACGGCATAGGAAATCGCCTGGCGGACGCGGACGTCATCCAGCGGTGGACGCTTGTTGTTGAGGTAGACGTAGCTGACATAGAGGCTCGGATTGCTCTCGACAACAATCGAGGGATCCTTCTTCAGGGCTTCCGCCTGATCGACGGGCACCTGCTCGATGATATCCGCGTCACCATTGACGAGTTGAAGGCGGCGGGCGGAAACTTCTCCCATGACCCGGATGACGACCTGCTTCAGGGCAGGTGCCGGCCCGGAAAAATGCGGATTGCGGTCAAGCACGATGCTCTGATTGCGCTCCCAGCTTGAAATCCTGTAAGCGCCGCTCCCCGCAGAGTGCTCGACGAGCCAGGCCTTGGCCATGTCGCCGTTGACTTCGTGCTCCATCACCTTCGGATTGACAATCGCCGCACCCGAAACCGCAAGGGTCGACAGGAACGGAGCGAAAGGCGACGACAACACGAATTTCACCGTCATCGGATCGACGACCTGCACTTCCTTCAGCACGGGAAATGAATCGGACGGTCCGGCCTTGAGCTTCATCAGGCGATCGAAACTGAATTTGACCGCCGCCGCATCAACGGCTGTGCCATCATCGAATTTATGACCGGCGGCGAGCTTGATCGTCCACACCAGATTGGCGTCATCGACGGACCAGCTCTCGGCAAGTTCGGGAACAACCTCGGTGGTCGCTCCTTTATACGCAACCAGATGTTCGTAGGCTGCGTAGATCAGCGTATAGCCGCTGTTGCTGATTTCCACGCCCGGGTCCGCAGTCGGCGGATCCTCGGCGCGCGCAAGAACCAGGACGTCGGCGGCGGCCATGGCGCTGCTGCTGACCGACGTGGCAAGCAACAGGGCAAGCCCAATTTTTTTCCAATGTGAGAAAACCATTTTAGACCCTCTGAGGTTCGGCGGACTCGAACGGCGCCTTGTTTCCGGCAATTTATCCGCACAATCAGAATAGGTAATGATTTTCCTAAGCGCAACTTATTTTCTTATCGTACTAGTCTTGCGCTGGTTCTTGGATTTCTTTTTCAAATTTGAAACCTCGCCATCGGCGCCGATCAGTGAGTTGATCAGCTCCTTTTCAGAGGTCGAGCAAACACAGAGAATCCGCGCCGGGGTCTCGCTGACGGAGAGATAGGCGTGCCCCATGGAAGCATCGAAATAGACTGAATCGCCGGCTTTCAACGTCGCTGGCTCATAGTGTTCCGTATGCAGTTCCAACGCGCCTTCAACGACATAGGTATATTCCTGACCGTCATGGCGGACGAATTCACCAAATTCCTCCATTGTCCTGGCATGCAGAACGGCAAGGATCGGCACCATGGATTTCTTGGATATTTCCGTGCAAAGGTAGAGATAGTCATAGTTGCCTGTCTGGATCAGCCGCCCTTCCCCTTGCCGGCTTATGGCGCGGCGGCCCAAAAGATTGGGGGCGGAATCCACAGGTCTTGTGCCGAAAAGCTCAACAATATCGACGCCCAGCCCCGCTGCGAGTTGAACCAGACGATCATAGGTCAAGGACATCTGATTGTTCTCGACCTTGGAAAGCGTCGACACCGCAAGCCCGGTCATTTCGCTCACTTCCAACAAAGTCCAATGCTTGCGAACGCGAATGTCCCGAAGAAAGTCACCCAAGCCAGTTTTCTGATCGGTCATTGTAATTCTATCATCCTACAATTTATCGCGATTTACGCTACTACAGCCCGCCTACCGACGCGATAAGGAAAATTTACTTGATCATTAGGAAAATTAAGTTTCTTATGCGCTAAATTCGGGAGCGATACATGTTCGATTTCATTATCATTGGCGGTGGCATTGCCGGCGCTTCGGCAGCCTACGAACTGGCCGCCAAGTCATCCGTGCTTCTTGTCGAGCGCGAGTCCCATTGTGGATATCACACCACGGGACGATCCGCAGCGCTCTTTTCCGAAACCTACGGCAATGCCGCCATCCGCGCGCTCACCCGGGCAAGCCGCAGCATGTATGAAGTGCCGCCGGAGGGTTTTGCCCAGAATGAACTGCTCAGCCCCCGCTCCGTCCTTTATATCGCCCGGGACGATCAGCGCGATGGTATCGCGGCCATGTCCGATATCCTCGGCTCCAGCGGAAAAACCTCTCCGGTCATGACACCCGCCGATATATGCAGGCGCGTATCGATCATCCGTCCCGCCTATGTCGCCTGCGGGCTGCTGGACGAGAGCTCCCGGGATATCGACGTCCACGCCCTGCATCAGGGATATTTGAAAGGTGCGCGCGCCCGTGGCGCCAGCATCGCAACGTCGGCGGACGTGCTTGCGCTGAAACGGACCTCGACAGGCTGGGACGTTGCGACGTCGAATGGTGCGTTCCACGGCACAACGGTCATCAATGCTGCGGGCGCCTGGGCCGATGAGGTGGCGGCGGCGGCCGGGGCGGCCCGGATCGGCCTGACGCCGCTGCGCCGAACGGCGATGATTTTGGACGCGCCGGACGGGGTGGATGTCTCCTCCTGGCCGCTCGTTCTCGACGTTGACGAGGAATTCTACTTCAAACCGGAAGCGGGCAAGCTGCTGGCGTCCCCGGCCGACGAAACACCGAGCGAGCCCTGCGACGCACAAGCCGACGAGATGGATGTGGCCATCGCCGTCGACCGCATCCAGCAGGCGGCCGATCTGCCGGTCCGTTCCATATCGCGGCGATGGGCTGGCCTGCGGACCTTTGCCGCCGACAGAAGCCCGGTCGTTGGCTACGATCCCACGCTCGCCAACTTTTTCTGGCTTGCCGGCCAAGGCGGTTATGGCATACAGACCGCTCCGGCGCTGGCAAAGGTGGCGGCGGCGCTTGCCTGTCACGAGGCCGTGCCGGACACCATCCTTGAAGCCGGTTTCGACGCGGGGTCCGTTTCCCCCGCGCGAAAGGAACTCCAATCACTTCAACGGCTGCAAGCCTGATATCTCGCGGCATCAAAGGGACCGGCTGATGACTTTCAACGTGGATTCGCTGGCATCGCTGATGCTGGACGACAGCTTCAAGAGTTTTCCATTCGGAAAGCGCATGCCGCTCAGCGATGTCGGCAAACAGCATTGGAACGTGCTTGCCGGCGATGTCCCGCTTCCTGCGGCGGTGATCCGTGCCGATGCGCTGGCGCATAATTCACGCTGGATGCAGCGGTTTGTCTCCGATCGCGGCGCGCTGATCGCGCCCCATGTCAAGACGACCATGTGCCCGCAGATCATGGCCCGCCAGATTGCGGATGGAGCCTGGGGATTGACGGTTGCCACGGTTCACCAGATGCGCGTTTGCCGCCAGTTCGGTGCGCAGAGGATCATCCTCGCCAACCAGGCCGTGGGTGCAGCCGAGCTCAATGCCATTGCCGAAATGCTGAATGCGCCGGACCTCGACTTCATGATGATCGTCGACAGCGTCGAAGGCGTCACCGCCGTCGCCGAAGCCGCACGGCGCAACAGTCTTGCCCGTCCGGTCAAATTGCTTGTCGAACGCGGATACAGCGGCGGGCGCACCGGTTGCCGAACCAACGACATCGCCACCGAACTTGCACATCACATCCGCGCCACGCCGCACGTCTGCCTGGCTGGCATTGAAGCTTTCGAGGGCTTGATCAAGGCAAAATCCGGCGCGCAGGAACAGGCCGTGACCGCCTTTGTCGCCGACATCGCCACCCTTGCGCAATCGTTCCGGGAATTGGACCTGTTCGGAACAGAGGATCCCATCGTCACCGCCGGCGGCTCATCCTATTATCACATTGTCATCGAACAGCTGGCGAAGGCGGGAATGCGCGTGGTCACGCGCAGCGGTTGTTACGTGACCCACGATTCCGTCCTGTATCACAATCACCACAACCAGCTGAAATCCGTCATCGGAGAAGAGGATGGATTGAGGCGGGCGCTGGAAATCTGGGCCTATGTGCAATCCATCCCCGAACCCGGGCTTGCCCTGCTCACGGCGGGCCGCCGCGATTGCGGCACCGACGCCGGATTACCGATACCGCTGCTCATGGCAACTGCGGAGACCGGCGTTCGGGACCTTCCCGAGGGATGTCAAGTCGTCGATATCAACGACCAGCATTGTTTCATGCGCTTTGATCCCAGCTTGAAACTCGCCTATGGCGACCGTATCGGCCTGGGGATTTCGCATCCATGCACGACGTTCGACAAATGGGACATTATGTATCTTGTCGATGAGGATTATAACGTCCAGGACGTGTTCAAGACCTTTTTCTAGCGGTCATTGACCTTCCGAGATCAAGCCGCCGTGCTGGAAAAACGCATCGTGAAGCAGGCGCCCTTGAGGGGGCCATTGCCGATCTCGATGGCTCCGTTGTGAAGCTGCATGATTTCCTTGACCAGGTTCAGGCCCAGGCCCGTTCCGGAACTCTGCGGCTGCAGGCGGTTGAAAGGTTCGAAAACCTCTTCGCGCTTCTCCCGCGAAATTCCTGCGCCTTCATCCGCCACGACAATGGCTTTCGTTTGCAGCACCTTGACCAGGATGGTGCCTGACCCGCCGCCATGATCGATCGCGTTCTGAACCAGATTGGTGAGAGCCCGCTCGATCGACATCGGATCGCCATCCACGATCACTTCGTCGGCGTCGGGCTCGAACGACATTTCGTAACCCGCTGCAAAAGCCAATGGCGCCAGATCAAGCACCACGCGTCCGGCAACACCCACCAGATCGACCGGCGCGAAAGCCACGGGTGCATGATTGAGCCGCTGCAGGTCGAGGAGTTGCCCGCTCAGGATGGCCAGTCTTGATATGTCCTGCAGGAGCTGGGTCTTCTCGGCACTTGCGGGCAATGCCGCAACGCGCGTGTTGAGGATCGCAATGGGCGTTCGAAGTTCATGCGCCGCCTGGGCCAGAAAGCGTTCATGCAAGGCATACCCCTTGTCAAGCCTGCTCAAGGCATCATTGACCGCATTGACGAGCGGACCGAGCTCCTCGGGAACTTCTGCCGTCGACAAGCGCATGCCGCGTTTGTCGTAGGCGATTTGAGCGGCTTCGTCGGCAGCCCTTTTGACCCCCTTCAATGCAAACCGCACGACCAGCGGGGTTATGGCGAGGCTGGCCACGGCCATTGCCAGGAAGAGAGGGATAATGACCGCCATCATCCCGCCGGAGACGCCGGCGATCATGCGCTTGAATGACATGCGTCCCTGCGTTCCCGTGAATATCTGCACGTTGCCGGCGGCGGTATCCTGCCATTTGACGACGGCGTCTGGCCGTTTTGGACGCCCCGGTTCATCGGCCAGACGCGCATCCGCCAGATGATCGAGCATGGCGCCTGTCGGTGCGAAGGCAGGAGGAATCTTTCCCTGCGACAGTTCATTTCCCGATTTGTCGCGGATGATGAACCAGAGATCGGCGACATCCCCGCGCAATTGCACCATATCGGGCGTATCCAGCAGAACCAGTTGACCCGCTTCATTCCGGGACAGGGCATCTTTCAGGACATCGAGATTACCACCTTCATAATCCTCGATCAGATAGCCGGAACTCCACAGGCCGCCGACAATGGCGACCAGCAGCGACAGGATGATCGCGGCTTCGAAAAGCAGCAGGCGACTGACGAGCCGCCATTTCAGCGACCGCGAACTCCACAATTTCATGCGGTCTCCCGCAGGAGATAGCCAAGACCGCGGACACCGTTGATGGTAACGCCTGCACCGGCATCGGTGAGTTTGCGGCGGACCCGCGAAATATGGGTGTCGAGCGCATTCGAATCGATTTCGTCATTCATGCCGAAGACTGCTTCCATCAGCGTGGCGCGCTGCACCATGCGCCCCATGCGCCGCATCAAGGCTTCAAGCACAAGCACCTCCCGCCTTGGCATGTCGATGCGTTCGCCCTTCACCCAGGCCTCGCGGTGCCCGAAATCAAACGCGAGCTGGCCGATCTTCGCCACCTCCGGCACGAGGCTCGACGGCCGGCGCAGCAAGGCGCGGACCCGTGCCAGAAGCTCTTCATAGGCAAACGGCTTGCCAAGGTAGTCATCGGCACCACTCTGCAACCCGGCAACACGGTCGTTCAGATCGCCTCGCGCCGTCAGGACCAGAACCGGGATGTTCTGCCCGTTTGCACGCAAGCGCGGCACCAGCGACAGTCCGTCGCCATCCGGTAATTGACGGTCGAGAACGAGAACGTCGTGCACATTATCTCTCAGCATGAATTCCGCGGCAGCGATGGTGGAGACACTATCGACAATCATATTCTGACGGGTCAGGACGTTGCACAGGGCGGCAACCATCTCCTTCTCGTCCTCAACCAGCAACACCCGCATTCCAGTCCCCCATAAGCCTGTCCGCCAACAAGATGACACAAGATAGCGTGCGTACATTGAGGCTGGCTTGCATCGGAAATCGCTTTTTCCGGCGCAACGCCAAATGTGTTCACAAGCCCGGACATGACACGCTGCCTCAATGTAGAAGCTGCAACCGTTTCCCCGTCAACGACAATTCAAGCGAGGAAACAATGAAATCAATTCGACGTCACCGGTCATCGTACCGTCTGGCATGCCGCAACACCCTTTGCGCAAAAGGATCACGTCATGCCGATTGCTGATCTTCTCCCCTTTTTTCGCTCCTGGATACGCAATCCGCTGCGCACCGCCGCCATACTCCCGTCGGGAAACAGGATCTCCGCCCTGATGACCAAAGAAATCGATGCGGATATGGGTCCAGTGCTTGAGCTGGGCCCGGGGACAGGGCCGTTCACCCGTTCGCTGCTCCAAAGAGGCATACCGGAGGCAAGGCTGACGCTGGTGGAGTACAGCACGGAATTCGCCCGGTTTCTGGGAAAAAGGTTTCCGCATGCGCGTATTCTGCGCATGGATGCCGCCCGGATCGGCGATTTCAACCTGTTCGAGCCCGGCACGGTCGGTGCGGTTGTCAGCGGGTTGGGTGTTCTGACGATGCCGCCGCGACAGGTGAAGGGAATTCTCAGCGGCGCTTTCCGCTATCTTCGCCCGGATGGCGCATTTTACCAGATCACCTATGGTCCGCGCTGTCCTGTCCCGCAATACATTCTGGATCATCTGCAGCTGGAGGAAAGCTTTGTCGGCAAGACGATGCGCAATATCCCCCCGGCATCGGTTTACCGGATCAAACGCCGCGCCGCAGCCGTGGAACTGGACAGCGCCAATGGATGAGCTCGGCGCTGTTTCATGGCTTCTGGGCTACGGATTCATCGGCCTCACAGGTCTGGCTGTGGTGGAAAAATTCATTCCGCTGTTTCCGTCCTATGTCCTGCTCATGCTGCTGGGCATGACGGTCGCGGATCCGCAGAACCTGATTGCCACGATTGCAGCAACCACGTTGGGATCGACCATCGGTGCCTGCTGCTGGTTCGGTATCGGCCGGACATTGGGGGGTGAACGCGTGGCCCGCAAGGTCAGCCAGTATGGCAGGTTCGTGTTTCTGTCCCCCCAACTCTATGACCGCCTGACCAATGCCTACCGGCGCAATCATTTCTGGGTCACCGTGACGGGGCAAACCATCCCGACAGCGCGTGTTTATCTCGCGCTTCCCGCCGGGATATTGGGATTGGATTTCAAGATTTTTGGCGTCGCAACATTGCTTGGGAGCATGCTTTGGAACGCGCCTTTCCTCTGTCTGGGATATGTCCTGCGAACGTCTGATTATGACCCGTTTCAAGCCGCGTTCTGGGCAGCCGTTGGTCTTGTCGGGGTGGAGATGTCAATCCTTGCCATCGTTACAATCTGCAAACGCCGCATGTCCGGCAGCCCTTCCCGGCAGAGGCTTCCAGTGAAGCAGGAATAGCGATCCACTGGAAGCCTTCCAGGTCTGCGGGTGCGGAATGGGGCGCTAGGCGGCCTGGCTGGCGGCCTTGCGGTTTCCGCTGCGGAACATCACGGTCATGTAGACGACGATGGCGATGATGCACCCCAGGAAGATCAGGCTCGTGATGATCGTTCCGAAACCCAGGCCGCCATATTCCATGGGCTGCGAGAGAAAATCACCGAACGATGCGCCGAGCGGGCGGGTGAAGATATAGGCGAGCCAAAACGCCACCACCGCATTGAGGTGAAAAACGAAGTAGCCAACGGCAACGAGTGCAATGATTGCCCCGAATATCAGCCCGGTCGCAGCGAACCCCAAGCCGAATTTTTCCGCGACCAGATCGCCAGCCGCAGTCCCCAGAGCGAATGTAAACAGGATCGCAAGCCAATAGAACGCTTCCCGCCGCGTTGTGAAAATCGAATGGATCGAGAGCGTCTTTTCATAGGCATACCAGACCGCAAACGTGGCGATCAGCGCCAGCGTGAAGACAATCGTGGTCACCTCCAGCGGAACATGGAAATTATCGACGAGATTGTCCGTAACGAGCGTGCCGACAATGCTGATGAGAACCACGGCCGTCCAATAGACCCAGGGAACATATTGACGCTGACGGAACTGAAGGGCCAGCGCCAGGATCAGGACTGTGCTCATGAGCAGGGAAGGGGCGGCCAGGCCAAGACCCAGATTCACCGCCAGATAGTCGGCCGCGGTTTCTCCCATGGTTACAGCCATCAGTTTGATCAGCCAAAAATCGACTTTGACCTCGGGAACGCGGTTGAGCGCCCCATAGGTTTCTTGCCTGGTGACATCCATTGTCAAGGTTCCTTCCGGTCGGTGAAAATCGGTTTATTTGCCTAGCAATTTCAAAGCTTGAGCAAAGAATTCGTCAGCGCGCTTGTCGTCGTCCGCATTGCATCGTTCGACGCCCTTGGCTTCAAGCTGGTCCACCCGCGCCTTGTCGGCTTCGTTCAGCTTCGCCGTGGCCTTGGCAGCACGGACATCCTTCAACATGTCTTCGCAAGGCGCGGGCCCGGCGGCAAAGCTTTGCGAGGTGACAAGATTGGTCGAGAGCACAAGCAGGCACAAAGGGAGGGCATATTTCTTCATCGTGGATACTCCATTGAATGATCGGTGGGGAAAAGGGCTGGCAAACCGAACGCAACACATGCCGGTTCGCTACCCGCGATTGGGTTTGTAAGTGGCGGTGCGGCGGTTCCCTCAGGAGGGAACGGTCAGGAACGAGAGCAGCAGGGCCGCCAACAGCACGGCCCCTATAAACAGGGTGGGGTATTTCGCGAGATATCGATCCATTGGGTCTCTCCAGCATGGTTTGGTCGTTGCCGGAGAGTTTGAACGGCCATTCTTACGGGCACTTCGCCCCGCCCTTACCATTTCGTAAGCGCAGGCATGCGCCGGTTTCTTACCAAACTGTAAGGTGCCGGAAAGGTGGCCGTGACGAGAAACCTGTACGCCCCATGGTAAAGGACACGAATCCACATCAAGGCATCATGTGCATTTGGTTTATGATACAGTCGATCAACACGGACGAATTCGGGACGGAACATGCGCATACTGATCATCGAGGATGACCGGCAGACTTCGGACTACATTGCCAAAGGTTTTACCGAAGCCGGACACATCGCCGAGGTGATTTCAGATGGCAGAAGCGCGCTTTCCCATGCAGCCGGCACGGAATACGATATTCTCATTGTCGACAGGATGCTTCCGGGTCTTGATGGCCTCTCCATCGTCAAGGCGCTGCGCGTGGCTGGCGTGAAGACGCCGGTCCTGTTTCTCACATCGGTCGGCGGACTCGATGACCGGGTCGAGGGATTGGAGGCGGGCGGCGACGATTATCTGGTCAAGCCGTTCGCCTTTTCGGAACTGTCCGCCCGCGTCAACGCACTGCACCGGCGACCGCCTTTTCAAAGCGAGAGCAACACCGTCGCGGTCGCGGATCTGGAAGTTGATCTCATGCGCCGAACCGTAAAGCGCGGCGGCACCATCATCGATTTGCAACCGCGGGAATTCAGACTGCTGGAAGTCCTCATCCGCAATGAAGGCCGGGTCTTGACCCGCACAATGCTGCTCGAGCGCGTCTGGGATTTCCACTTTGACCCGAAGACCAGCGTTGTCGAGACGCATATCAGCCGTCTCAGGGCAAAGATCGACAAGCCGTTTTCGTTTCCTCTGCTGCACACCATCCGAAACACCGGCTACAGCCTGCATGCGCCGCATTGACCTTCTCAAAAGCACGCCGTTCCGGCTGGCCATCATCTTTGCCACGCTCTTCATCATGTCGTTTGTCGTGGCGGGCTTCATCACGTTTCAACTGCTCAAACGGGAACTTGCCGACCATCTGGACCAGACCATCCAGGATACCTATGCGATACTGACCGCCTCCTATGGAGAGGGCGATGCCTCCGAACTGTCCGAGACGGTCACCAGCCACGTCCTGTCGTCTTCGGGCCTCGGCCGTGTCTTCCTGTTGTCGTCGAAGAACGGGCAACGCCTGGCAGGCAACATAGAGAAGGCGGATGTGCCTTCCGGCTGGTCGACGGTTGAGGGGATGCGGCTGGGCTTGGCCAATGACGAGCCCTATCGCGTCTATTCCGGCCAGGTGGACAAGCAACCGCTGATCGTCGGAATGAGTTTCAGGGAAAACGAAGAATTTCTGCGGATTGTTTTCATCAGTTTTGCCTGGGCCAGCGTCATGGTTTTGATCCTTGCCGCGGCGGGCGGTGTTTTTCTGGCATCGCGCGTGCAGAAACGCCTGGAAACGGTTGCGTCGACCATGCGCAAGGTCGGCTCCGGCAAGCTCGACGTGCGCATTCCGCTGGTCGGGAACGGCGACGATATCGACCGCCTTTCGGAGCAGGTCAACCAGGCCCTTGACCGGGTAAGTTCGCTGGTGGAAGGCATGCGCCAGGTCAGCACCGACATCGCCCACGATCTCAAGACACCCCTCAACAGACTGTCCCTGACCATCAGCCAGGCCATCGACAGGGCGGGCCGGGGGTCGTCGATTGTCGCCGATCTCAAGCGGGCGCAGGACGAAAGCCATCGCATCAACGCGACATTTGATGCCCTCCTGCGCATCGCGCAGATCGAGGCCGGATCGCGGCGGTCACGGTTTTCCGAGATCGATCTGCGGGAATGCCTTGAAACGATCATGGAGGTTTACGCCGATGTTGCCGATGATCGAAAACAGCAGTTGCGGCTATCGCTCGAACCGAATGTTGCATTTACGATGACGGGCGACCGTGAACTGCTTATTCAGCTCTTCGCCAATCTGGTTGAGAATTCGATACGCCACAGCCCGGAGGGGGCGCAAATCTGGATCAACGCAACCCGTTCGAACGCCGCGATCAATGTCGACGTTGCCGATAATGGCCCGGGAATCCCTGTTGAAGAACGCGACAAGGTCTTCCAACGGCTTTACCGTCTCGATAAAAGCCGGACGACACCCGGCACGGGGCTGGGTTTGAGTCTGGTCAAGGCTATTCTCGACCTCCACCAGGCGAGTATTGCGTTGCAAGACAATGCTCCGGGGCTGCGGGTAAAATTGTCGTTCCCGGTTGTTCCGCCTTACAACCGCCCTGATCTGGCTGCGACTACGGCCCGCGCAAAGCAATCATTCATGTCAAACCCATCTGCGGAGAACAACAGCCAATGAAGCAGCACACGCATTCGGCTCGTCGCGGCAGTTGGCGAAAACTTCTCAAAGGCAGCGGCGCGGTGCTGCTTGTCGCGGTGCTGGGCGTCGGCGGCTATTACGGCACCATGCGGTGGCAGGGCAATTTCCACACAACAATCCCCGGCGAACTTTACAGGTCGGCCCAGCCGACACCGTCGCAGATCGCGTTCTACAAGAAGACCTATGGCATCAAGACCATCATCAATCTGCGCGGTGAAAATACCGGCACGGGCTGGTATGACAAGGAAGTGCTCGCCGCCAGGGATCTTGGGGTCAAGCATGTCGACTTCCGCATGTCGTCGCGGGAAATCCTCTCGCAGGATGACGCCGCAGCTTTGCTCGCCGTGATGAAGCAGGCCGAAAAGCCGGTGCTGATCCATTGCGAAGGCGGGGCCGACCGCACCGGGTTGGCCGCGGCCCTTTACATCGCGGCAATCTCGCACGGTGGCGAAGAACACGCGGAATCGCAGTTTTCTCCGCTGTTCGGTCATTTCTCGGTTTGGGGCAACCCTGCCTATGCGATGGACATCACGTTCGAAAAACTCGAACCTTGGCTTGGCTTCCCCGATTCGTAACCCTCTCATCTCTAGGCGCGCAAAATGGACATTCTCAATTCGGTCATCCTGGGAATTATTGAAGGCATCACGGAGTTCCTCCCGATTTCCAGCACCGGCCATCTTCTGATCGCCGAGCATTGGCTGGGGCAAAGGTCGGACCTTTTCAATATCGTCATTCAGGCCGGTGCCATACTGGCGGTGACCATCGTGTACTGGCGGCGGATATGGTCCCTCGCATTCGGGCTCCATCTGCCGGAAAACCGCGCCTATGTCGGCAAGCTGCTTCTGGCATTTCTGATAACCGCCGCTTTGGGGCTTATCGCAAAGAAGCTGGGCTTCAAACTGCCGGAGACCCTGCAGCCGGTCGCGTGGGCGCTGATCATCGGTGGCCTGTGGATGCTGGTGGCCGAATGGCTTGCGGCAAAACAGCCGGACCGGACCGAAGTGACGTGGCTGGTTGCCATTCTCGTCGGTATCGCACAGATCGTGGCCGGCATATTCCCCGGCACCTCCCGGTCGGCCGCCACCATTTTCATTGCCATGCTGGCCGGAACCAGCAACCGCGCAGCGGCAACCGAGTTTGCATTTCTCGTGGGCATCCCGACGATGTATGCAGCCAGCGCTTATGAATTGTACGGCCAGTGGAAAACCGGTGGCGGCAATGAGGACTGGGGCGCCCTGGGCATAGCGTTCGTCGTGTCGACCATCACCGCATTCGTCGCGGTCAAATGGCTGCTCAACTACATACGTTCAAACCGCTTCACGGCTTTCGCGATCTACCGCATTCTCTTCGGGCTTGTCCTGCTCGGTGTCTCAGTGCTTGCCTGATCTGCCGCCTTTGTGGAGACGATGCATAAGCCTGACATCGTCTCCGGCCAGCTCCGAACGCAACAGATTGAGAAGTTCAAGCTTTTCAATCACCGCCTTCGGCTGAAAGGTCGCAAGGCCGACGATGATCGCCTCGATGAATGCCAGCGTCGCCGTGTGCATGCTGAAGGCATCGGTCTTTCCGCGCGGGATCGTGAGCGTCATATCAACTCTTGCACCCAGCTGGCTCTCCAGCGTATCCGTCACCAGTATTTTTCTGGCGCTCACGCGGTCCGCATGATCGACAAGCACGTCGAGTTCCGAATAGACCCGCCCATAGGCCATGATGAAAAGCAAATCGCCCTTCTCCATCGGCAGGAGCTGATCCGCCAGCAGAAGACCGGTCGCCGTCACTGCCCGCGCCCGCAAGCCAAACCGCGTCAGCTGGGTCGCGAAGTAAACGGCAAGCGCACTCGTGGGGCCGATGCCGAAAATGACGATCTCGCGCGCGCCCGCCAGCTTTGTTACCAGCGCAACGTAATCATCCACCGGCACATTCTCGCTGATCGCTTCGATAGCCTGGATGTGAGCCCTTTGCGTGTCTTCAAACGCCTTCTTCAGATCTCCCCCGGTTTCCCTGATGGTCTGGGTGATCCGCTCCGCCGGGTTGTCCTGCGTCTTGAGATCATCGGCAATGGCGCGGCGCAGGGCATCAAGCCCGTCGAAACCGAGAGCCTTGGCGGTGCGAATAACGGTCGCGTCACTGGTACCAAGAGTCCTGGCAAGTTCCATCGCGGACATAACCAGCACCTGATGCCTGTTTGCGGCGAAATAGGTTGCGACCCGCCGCTCCGTCTGGCTCAGCGGAAGAGAGCCGTCATGAACCGGCAGAAAGATGGAACGTGCTCCGGACAACCTGTTCTCCATTGACATCTGTCGTATTTACTACATTATCACGTGCAATGTAGTAAATACAACCAAGCGACTCATCATCATGGACAGTATCTCGTGGAGCATAGCGGGACCAGCAATCGGCGCGGCCTTCCTGGCCTCCGTTGTCGAGGTCGTTGAGGCGTTCACCATCGTTTTGGCGGTCGGTGTCCTCAGGGGCTGGCGGCCCGCCATCGCCGGCACCCTTGCGGGCCTGGCGGTCCTTGCAATCATCGTCGCCGGTCTGGGACCGCTGCTCGATCAGGTTCCGCTGCATGGCCTGCAACTGGTCATCGGCGTTCTGCTCCTGCTGTTCGGCATGGGCTGGCTGCGCAAGGCCATCCTCCGGTCGGCAGGCATTGTTCCCCTACACGACGAGCTTGCCGCATTTCAGGCGGAAAAAGCCAATCTCGACAAGGAGGCACAGACGCATGGCACCTCGCTCGATTGGATCGCCGGTATAACGGCATTCAAGGCCATTCTCCTCGAGGGGCTTGAAGTCGTGTTCATCGTGATCGCCGTCGGCTCCGGTCGCGGCCTCGTCGGCCCGGCTGCGCTTGGGGCACTGGCCGCGTGCGTGCTCGTGTTGCTGGTGGGCGCTGTTGTCCACAAGCCCCTGTCGCGCGTTCCGGAAAACACCATGAAGTTCGGCGTCGGGGTCATGCTGTCCTCCTTCGGCGTGTTCTGGACCGGAGAAGGTCTGGGCATCGCCTGGCCGGGACAGGACCTGACATTGCTGCTTTTCGCCGCCCTCTTCCTTCTGACGGGAATCGCGATGTCCTATATCCTAAGCGCAAAGCGGCAGGAGATTTCCCGATGAATATTCTGAAGGAAGTGTTTGCGGAACTCTACAAGATGTTCCTCGGCGATGCCAAGCTGACGGCGGCCACCTGTGCCGTGGTGGCGGTGACGGCGGCCAGCATCAGATGGGTGCCTGCCGTGAATACGGCCATCATCGGATATCTGTTTCTGGCGGGATGCCTGGCGACGCTGATTATCGTCACGACCGCAGCCGCGGTCCGTTCACGCCGGCCATAACCGGACACGCCTGCGGGTGTCCGGCCACTATTTCATTCGCCTTTGCTTCAGCGCTGCCTGGGATGCAGCGTCAGTTTCATGTGGCGGTTGACATCCTTGTAAAGCAGGTAGCGGAAAGGCTGCGGGCCACCGGCATAGCAGGCCTGCGGGCAGAATGCGCGCAGCCACATGAAGTCGCCGGCTTCGACCTCGACCCAATCCTGATTGAGACGATAGACGGCCTTGCCTTCCAGCACATAGAGGCCATGTTCCATGACGTGCGTCTCGGCAAACGGGATAACGGCGCCCGGCAGCAGCGTGACAATGGTCACGTGCATGTCGTGCCGCACATCGGCCGGATCGACGAAACGCGTGGTTGCCCATCTGCCATCCGTGTCCGGCATGACCGATGGCGCAATCTCGTTTTCATTGAGCACAAGCGGCGTGGGCAGGTCGATGCCGTCGACGGCCTCGTAGGATTTGCGTATCCAGTGAAAACGCACGAACGTATCTGTTGTATTCACAACGGACCAATCGGTGGCAGGCGGGATAAACGCATATCCACCCGGCTGCATGGTGTGGGTCTTGCCGGCAAGTGTCAGCTGCAGCGCGCCCTCGACGATGAACAGCACCCCTTCCGCGTCCGGGTCCAGCTCCGGGCGCGCGCTGCCGCCGCCGGGTGCGACTTCCATGATGTATTGCGAGAAGGTTTCCGCAAAGCCGGACAATGGTCGTGCCAGAACCCAGCAACGGGTCTTGTCCCAAAACGGCAGAACACTGGTGACGATATCCTGCATCACCCCCTTCGGCAGGACGGCATAGGCCTCGGTGAATACGGCACGGCCCGTCAGCAGCTGGCTTTGCGAGGGATGTCCGCCTTGGGGTGCATAATAGGTGTTTCGGGACATGGGAGACTCCTCAGCTTGTCCAATAATGTTTGAGCGCCAGATGCGCAATTCCGTGGGCCAGTGTTACCCGCTCCTATGAACCATCTTGCAAATGAAGCAAACTCCCAATCCCTAGCAGAATCCCATTGAAATCACATGGGTTGTTCAGCGCCGCTCACGCGGCGATTCCGCCCATAGTAAATCAACCGGATGCGCAGCATTTTCAAAATGATATTGAAGATGTTTTGACGATTTCGTCTACGACATTTTGTCCAAGCGGTCGCTGGCGCCATTCACGGCTTCCTGCAACTGCCTCGCAAGCCCGCGTGTACAGGCACGGACCGGCAGCCCCTTCTGCCCATTGCCTTCAAGGGGAAACGGATCGGCATCCCCGCCGGCTTCTTCCACAAGCAGCAAACCGGCGAGCACATCCCAGGCAAAAAGATGCGCCTCGACATAGCCGTCAATGCGCCCTGCGGCGACCTGAGCCAGGCCGCGCGCCGCTGAACCGAATTGAACGCACTCGCACCCCGCATCAAGCAGACGCGCCATCAAGGCCAGATATTCGCTTGACGATGTCCTTCTGGAATAGCCCGCTTCAACCGCCGCCCGCCCCATCGTCGCGGTTGTGCTCACCCGCATGCGCTCGCCATTGCAGAACGCCCCATGCCCACGGCGCGCCACAAACAATTCCTCAGCCACGGGATCAAACACCACGCCGATCCGCGTATCGCCATTGAGGCTGAAAGCAATTGAGATGGCAAAGCCGGCGATGCCACGGGCAAAATTCCCCGTGCCGTCGATGGGATCGACAACCCACACCTGCGCGCTGATGTCTCCTCCGGACTCCTCGGTCAAAATGCCGTCATCCGGAAATCGGCTTTGGATCGCATTGCGGATGAGAGCATCGATTGCGTGATCCGCTGCGGTGACCAGGTCCTGCGGCCCCTTCTCGATGATGCCGAGACCGTCAGACCTGCGGAAGTGGCGCATGGCAACCGCACCCGCCTGCTGCGCCACTGAAACCGCGAAATCGTAACGCGCGGAAAGCGCGGCATCGCTCATGGAAACATTCATGGTTTTGCTATGCCTGTCCGTGATTTCATGCGCCAGGCCGTGGCAGACGGCAGGCCGCCCAATGCTGCGGCAATACGGTCGGCATGTTCGATGAGTGATCGCGCCATCGCCGGTACGGCGGCATCCGGCAGCAGCTGTTTCAAAGTCGTCACGCTGATCGCCCCCACGGCAGCTCCATCATGTCCGAAGACACCGGCGGCGACGCAGACCACGCCTTCGTGATCTTCCTCGTCATCAATCGCATAATGCTGCTCGGTCACGAGATCGAGCGCAGCGCTCAATGCCGGTATCGAGCTGAGCGTCTTGGCGGTCCGCGCGGGGTATCCGACACGCTCCAGAATGGTCACCGCATCGTCGCGCGCCATGGCCGCAAGAAAGATTTTGCCGACTGCCGAACAATGCGGCCGTTCGCGCCGGCCAAGCGCCGCTTCGAAACGAATGGCATCGGGGGCATCGGCCCTGCCGATCACCACAGCCGCATCCTCGTCCCAGATGGCAACGCGCGAGGTGATGCCTATCGACTGCGTCAACTGGCGCAGAACCGGCATTGCAACGTCGGCGATCCCCGTTCCGCTGATGGCGAGATCCCCAAGGCGCACCAGGGCAAGGCCGAGCAGATAGCGCCGCGTCATCCCCTCGCCCACATCCGTCACGATGCCGCGTGCCTTCAGCGTCAGCAGAATGGCATAGGCCGCCGCTTTCGTGATGCCGACATCCCGCGCAAGGTCAGTCAGACGAGCGCCCTCCCGCCCCGAACCCGCGATCTTGTCGACGATATCCAGCGCTCGTCCCACGCTCTGTACCCGGTAGAGATCTTCAGCCATTGCGCACAATTCCTCCTACCTGTCATTAAACAGACACGCGTTAATAGTAAACACTGTTTCGTAATAAAAAATAAATCCTATCCAAGCAGTCTCTTCGTGCCAAAGACAGGATGCTACCAGGAATGAATCATGCACGTGACAGTACTCGGAGCAGGCACCGTCCTTCCCTGCGCCAACCGCAGCCCATCTGGTTACCTCGTTAATATCGCCGAAGAACGGCTGGTGTTTGATATGGGCGCGGGAACGCTGGCGCGCCTGCATTCGGCAGGGTTCAGCTACCGCGACCTCGACAAGGTTTTTATCTCCCACCTGCATTCCGACCATGTGCTCGATCTCATCGCCTTGCTGCAGGCTTTCAATGCCACACCCGGATGGACCCGCACGGCACCCCTCACCCTCATGGGCTGCAAGGGTTTGAGCGATTTCGTTGCCGGCATCATGAACCTGTTCGATGGCACGGTGCCGGAAAACTACGAACTGAATATCGTCGAATTGACTGCCGGCCGGCATGATTTTCCCGGCTTCGCCATCGAAACAGCACTGACCGGCCATACGGACAACAGCCTGGCATTCCGGCTTGAAGCCAATGGCCGGGTCTTTGTTTATTCCGGCGATGCAATCGAAAGCGCCGCCCTTGCCGGACTGGCCCGCAAGGCAGACCTTTTCGCCTGCGAGTGCTCCTTCCCCACAGGTTTTGTCACGGCGGATCATCTCACGGCCGATGGCGTTGGCCGCCTCGCAGCGTCTGCCGGGGTAAAACGCGTGCTGCTTACACATCTCTATCCGGATACGGATGACGACGAGGTGGCGCGGCAGGTCTGTTCCCTGTTTGACGGCGACGTCATCGTGGCGCGTGACGGCACGGTGGTGGTGCTGCCGTGAAGAGGATTGGGTTGGGAAAGCTCAACCGCACCTGGTTGGGCCTTCTGCCGCTGCTGGCATTCGTCAGTGCCTTCGAAATCCTGCCGGTCCTCATGCTGGTGAAGTCGAGTTTGAGCGGGCCGGACGGCTTGCTGCTGGGCAATTTTGCGCGGGCATTGACGCCATCCATCGCCACAGCCTTCGCCAACAGCCTGCAGTTGTCGCTCGCAACGGCCCTGGGCGGGACTCTTTTGGGGACGATCATCGCCTATGCCATTGCCACATCCTCCAACGCCACCGTCCGGCTTTCGCTGACCGCCCTTGCCAATGTCACGGCAAATTTCGGGGGTGCCCCGCTTGCCTTTGCCTTTGTCATCACGCTTGGCTCAACCGGCTTCATCACGATCCTGTTGGGCTATGCCGGTATCGACCTCTATCCCGGCTTCCGGATCTATTCGATCGGCGGCCTGGGTATCGCTTACCTCTATTTCCAGTTGCCACTGGCCATTCTGCTCGTCATCCCGGCCCTGAAGGGGCTGCGGCGGGAGTGGCGGGAAGCAGCGGAATGCCTCGGCGCTTCCGGCCTGCAATATTGGATCGGCATCGGGCTGCCCATTCTCGCACCAGCAATGCTGGCAAGTTTTTTCCTGTTGTTCGCCAATGCCTTCGGCGCCTATGCGACCGCGTGGACCCTCACCGGTTCCGACGTCAATATCATCCCTGTGCAGATCGCCGCCCTCATACGCGGCGAGGTGAAGCTTGACCCGTCACTGGCTGATGCGCTTGCGGTTCTTTCCCTGCTTGTCATGGGAAGCTGCCTCGTTGCCTATCAGCATTTCGTGCGCCGCATGAGGCATGCGGCATGACCATGAAATCGCTCACATGGCGGGCGCCGGTCATCGGTTCCTTCATCGCGTTCATGATCGTGCCGGTCATCGCAACGGCACTGTTTTCCGTCGCAACCCGCTGGGACCGGACCCTGTGGCCGGAAGGACTGACGCTGAACTGGTGGATCAAGGTTTCATCGCGCTCGGCTTTCCTCGATACCCTGATGAATTCGCTCTGGCTTTCCGCACTGTCTGTCCTGGTTTCGCTGATCCTTGTGGTGCCTGCGGCCTATCTCGTCCATGCGCGCATGCCGCGGGCCAAGCCATGGCTGGAATTCCTGTCGCTCGTACCCTTTTCCCTGTCGGGGGTGGTGCTGGCGCTTGCTCTCATCCGCCTCTATTCAAAGCTGCCGCTCCCCCTCATCAACACGCCCAATCTTCTGATTGCGGCCTATGTCATCATCACGCTGCCGTTCATGTACCGCGCGGTGATGAATGCCCTTGAAAGCGTGGATACGAACAGGCTTTCAGAGGCGGCCCAAAGCCTTGGCGCCAACCCCGCGCAGGTTCTGCTGCGGGTTATCGTGCCCAACATCGCACCTGGCATTGTCAACGGCAGCCTGCTGGTCTTTTCCACGGCCTTCGCCGAGTTCGTCCTTGCCAATCTGCTGACCGGCACGCGCTTCAAGACCTTTCCGATCTATCTCGTCGAGTTCACGCGTTCCGATGCCCGGCAGGCAAGCGCCCTTGCCTTCATGAGCTTTGCATTCGCCTGGCTCATTTCGCTTGCCATCCTGTGGAGTGCAACGCGGGTTCGCCAGAACGCGAGAGCCGATACCCCGCACTGAACGCAAACACCGACATGCACGCCGCAAGCGGGAGCGGCGTGTATCGAACAAACCCGCCTCTGGAGAAAACCATGACCAAGAAACTCGTTACCATGATCATCGGCGCTGCCGTCTTCAGCGCCCAGTTTCTGCCGGCGATGGCCGACGACAAGCTCGCCGCCGCCAAGAAGGAAGGCCAATATGTCAGCTATGGCATGTCGGATGACTGGGTCAATCTCGGTACCATCTTCGCCAATATTGAAAGCAAATACGCGCTCAAGCATGTCGATACCGACATGACCTCGGCGGAGCAGATAACGCACCTTCTCGCGGAGAAGGATGCACCTGTCATGGATATTGCCGATATCGGCTACGATTTCACCGCGCGTCTGCTGGAGAACGGCCTGGCTGCCAGCTACAAGAATACCTCGTGGGACAGCATAAAGCCGCAATACAAGGACCCCGAAGGCCGTTGGGCCGCATCCTATTGGGGCGCCATCGCTTTCCTCGTCAACACGGACAAGGTGAAGGAGCTGCCGCAGACCTGGAATGACCTGCTCAAGCCGCAATACAAGGACATGGTGTGCAGCCGCGATCCGCGCATCTCGACCTATGCAACAGCCTCCGTCCTTGCAGCAGCCTATGCCAATGGCGGCAGCGAGGCCAATGTGCAGCCCGGCCTCGACTGGTTCAAAACACTGCGCGACAGCGGCAACCTGCGCAACGGCGTTGTCCTGAATGTCGGCTCCGTGCAAAAGGGCGAATGCCCGATTTCCCTGGTCTATGATTTTGACGGCTTTGCCAAGCGCGATGCGACCGGCTTGCCGCTCAAGGTCATCATTCCCAGCGACGGTACCGTTGGAATGCTGTTCGCCCAGTACATCAGTTCGGTCGCGCCGCACCCGAACGCGGCAAAGGTTGCCATCGACTATCTGTTCTCCGATGAAGGACAGCTGCTCCTCGCCCAGGGCTATGCTCATCCGACCCGGGACATCGCGCTGCCAGACGACGTGAAGACGAAAATGCTGCCGGCCAGCGCCTATGAGAAAGTGCGTTTTCCAACCAATTTGACCAGCTTCTCCGGCGCGATCAAGGCGATTGCCGATGGTTGGGATAAACTCGCAAAATAGTTGCTTCCAGCACAGAAGCGAGCCGTGCGCTTACGTTGGTAAGCGCACGGTTTCATTATTAATTTATCATGAAAACATGACATCTATTTAATATATCGCTATAATTTCCATTTCATTGATGAAATTAAATTCCTAAAGCCGCACATGAAGAAACACATATCCGCCGGAGGCGCGAAGTGGCCGGTTCGGGAATATGATATCAAATATTTAAGTCTGTCAGAATTCGTTCTATTGCATTATGGGCAGTCAAATGAGAATGCTTGTTCCCATGAGTCGCGTTTGAGTCCGCAAGGAATTTGTTCCGATGCCTCGTTCAATGCTGAGCCCCGCTTTGCCGATGTACATTTCAAAATAATCCATCGCACCCGTCGAAATCTCCCGTGATGGTTCGTCATCACAGATGAGACGCATCAAGCGCTTCTGTTGCCGGACAAACCGGGCCTATCCAGATTCCATATCAAATCAAGGCAGCTCCATGACCCACGATACACCGACCTATGCCGATGGGACGTCGTCTGCGTCTCCCGTGCAAGACCATAGCGCCCGCGACAGGCTTGTCATTGCCTTGCTCCTGGTGTCGGCGTTTGTCGTCATTCTCAATGAAACCATCATGGGCGTGGCGTTGCCGCATTTGATGGCGGATCTGAAAATCACGGCAAGTGCTGCCCAGTGGCTGACCACGGCGTTCATGCTGACAATGGCCGTGGTGATCCCGATCACCGGCTTTCTGCTGCAGCGGCTGCACACGCGGCAGGTGTTCATTCTGGCCATGTCCCTGTTCAGCACCGGCACATTGGTATGCGCGCTGGCACCGGGTTTCCCGGAGCTGGTCGTCGGACGGGTCGTCCAGGCGTCCGGCACCGCGGTGATGATGCCATTGCTCATGACCACGATCATGAATCTCGTGCCGCCGGAAACGCGCGGCAAGACCATGGGCAACATCTCCATTGTCATTTCCGTGGCCCCGGCCATCGGACCGACCATTTCCGGGCTGATCCTTTCCGCACTCGACTGGCGCTGGCTGTTCCTGCTGGTCCTGCCGATCTCGCTGCTGGCGCTGGCCCTCGGCACCCTGCGCATGCGCAATGTAACGGTTCCGATCAAGGCGCCGATCGATATCCTCTCCATCTTTCTCTCGGCCATCGGTTTCGGCAGTTTTGTTTACGGCCTCAGCGGACTGGGCGAAGCCGCCATCCATACCCCGGCCGTATCGCCCTGGTTCCCGCTCGTGCTGGGAGCAGTGGTCATCGCGGTTTTCGTCCTGCGCCAGCTGCAGCTGCAAAAGCAGGGGCGGGCCCTGCTTGACCTGCGTACATTGACCATACGGACGTTCGCGATTTCGACCGCGATGATGGCGATCCTGATGATGTCGATGTTCGGCGTTTTCATCCTGTTGCCGCTTTATCTGCAGAACGTCCTCGGGCTTTCGACGCTGGAGACCGGATTGCTGATGTTGCCGGGCGGCCTGATCATGGGTCTTTGCGCGCCCACTGTCGGCAGCCTCTTCGACAAGTACGGACCGAAACCGCTGATCATCCCCGGCGCCATCGTCTTGAGCCTGGTGCTGTGGGGTCTCGTCTTCGTGCAGCAGGACACGCCCTTCTGGGTCCTTTTGATCGCGCATATCGTGCTGAGCATCGGCCTCGCGCTCATGTTCACGCCCCTGTTCACGGTCAGCCTCGGTTCATTGCCGCCGCAGCTTTATTCCCATGGCAGCGCCATGATCGGCACCACCCAGCAGGTGGCCGGTGCGGCGGGAACGGCGTTGTTT
>OIEQ01000126.1_pt1 | contig 65867 bp, 64 predicted proteins | sample 1581841 | NCBI WGS metagenome assembly OIEQ01 (sample SAMN03281020, study PRJEB24777) | human gut metagenome | isolation source: fecal sample PR170 from 1 month old male Malay infant, vaginal delivered... | place: Singapore | collected 2005-12-29
CAGCAACCGCCAGCGGCGCCCCGCCCTCGTTGTGTCGGTATATAGACCCCACCCACCAAAACTGTCAACACGCCTTTTGCGTTTTTTATCAAAAATGTGACACGATTTATCCACAGCCCCGTATTTGCTGGACGAAACACCGGCAAATAAGCCGCCGAAGCGTATTGTGATGGCTGCGGCCACAAACATGCCGGATTCAAACCCTAGCGCTGGCTCGCATGCGCGGGTTCATTTCCGGGGATCATGACGGGTATCTCTCTATATAGGCACTCTTCACGATCGGCGCGTTGACAGATGGAAGCTGCGAGGGCAAAACTGCGGCCTTGTTGACTTCGTACCAGTAAATGGCTGGTCGGCACGCGCCGAAAAATCAAATAAGCCTGCATCAATAACGGCGACAGGATCGACACTGAGAAGCATGAAAGAGTACGAGGGGCACTCATCCATCGATCCGGGCAACGAACCGCCGTTGATTACAGACGGGCGTCGCGGCCCGCCCGATCGCCGTGAAATATCGGCACGATGGCTGGCCGGGACCTTTCTGACCGGCATTACCTCCAGTGTATTGATGGGCGTGGCCCTGTTTGCCGCGCTCGATGGCCGCGAACAGCTGGCGACGCCGCCGGAACTGATGGCCCGCACCCTCGTCCCCGCCGCCAGGGACAACAGCAGCGTGGCCAAGGGCACGCGCGTCGCCGCGACGACGCCGGTCCGCCGCAACCGTGACCGCCGCCGTCTTGATGTCTCCACGGTCTTCAAGGAAGGCGAACGCGACGTCATCCGCTCCACACCATTCGAATATGTCCGCATAGCGCTTGCCTCTGTCCACAACAGCAACCGCAAATATCCCGGCTTCAATCCGCTGGACGTGTTTGCCGAGGCCAACGAAGGAACCGACCCCACCCCCAAGACCGGCATGATCTACGGCGCCAAGGTGGAAAGTGAAGTCAGCCTGCGCACCGTGGACTTTCCCCTCGCCACCGCACAATTCGATCCGTCCGACGATTTGAGCGCCGACGAAGTGGAAGACGTTGTCCGCAACACCGGCGCGCTGCTGACCGACGGCGCGGTTCAGGTAGCCTCGCTGCACTACGTGGATCCCCTGCGCTTCGGCGCCGACGAGGACCCTTTCAATCTGCGCAATCCGCTTGCGGTCAAGATCATCCAGGAAAATGTCAGCGTCTCGCCCCGGATGGGCGAAGATGCCGAAAGCCATGGCTACTCGGAAGAGCTGATACCGTTCCGCAACGACAAGGACATCCTCGGCGCCTTCAATGAAGCGGGCTACGAGGACGAAGATGCCACCGGCATGTCCGAAGCGATCGCGAAACTTCTCAATTCGCCGCGCCTCAAGGGCGGCAGTGTCCTGCGCCTGGGGATTGAGTCGCACGACGGTGTCGACCGGATCATGCGGTCGAGCGTCTACAACGGCACCACGCACATTCTGACCATCGCCCTCAACGACAAGGACCAGTATGTGCCGGCCGACGAACCGGAGATGACACCGGGACTGCAGCTTGCCTTTGACGACAACCCGCCCGCCTCGCGCCAGCCCGGCGATCTTCCCACGGTCTATGACGGCATTTATCGTGCGGGCATCGCCTATGGCATGACCGACACGATGATCCAGCAGCTGATCCGCATGCTGGCGTCGGATGTGGATTTCCAGGCGCAGCTTGCCCCGACCGACCAGCTGGAAGCGTTTTTTTCGCTGCCGGCCGATTCGGAGAGGGCGGGCGACGAATCGGAAATACTCTATGTCGCCGCCAATTTCGGCGGCAATCTGCGCAAATTCTACCGATTCCATTCCGCCGACGGCTCGACCGATTATTATGACGAGAACGGCCGCAGCTCAAAACAGTTCCTGCTGCGCAATCCCGTGCCCAATGGTGTGTTCCGCTCGCCGTTCGGCATGCGCCGCCACCCCATTCTCGGTTATTCCCGCATGCATACGGGCGTCGACTGGTCCGCGCCGCGCGGCACGCCGATCATTGCGGCCGGCAACGGCGTGGTCGAGCGCGCCGGCTGGACCAACGGCTATGGCAACCAGACGGTCCTGCGGCATTCCAACGGTTATGAAAGCAGCTATTCGCACCAGAACGCCATTGCGGCCGGTGTGACACCGGGTGCCAAGGTCCGGCAGGGCCAGGTGATCGGCTATCTCGGCTCGACCGGTCTGTCGACCGGTCCGCATCTGCACTATGAAGTCATCGTCAACGGGTCGAAAGTGGACCCGATGCGCATCCGCCTGCCCGGCGGGCGGGCGCTTGGCGGCGATGATCTCACCGCCTTCAAGCGCGAGCGCGAGCGCATCGATCAACTGCTGAAGGACGATAACGGCAACGCACCCAAGGTTGCGGCCAGCGGCTGACCGCTCCAGGTTTTACTCCTGGAACTCCACGGTCACACCTTTCTGCACCAGTTTCGACAATTCCGTCGCATCCCAATTGGTCAGGCGGACGCAGCCATGGCTGTTGGTCTTGCCGATCTTTGACGGTTCCGGCGTGCCGTGGATGCCATAGGTCGGCTTCGACAGCGCGATCCAGACCGTGCCCACCGGCCCGTTGGGACCGGGCGGGATGGTCAGCACCTTGTTGTTTTCGCCCTGCTTGAAGTTCAGCTTGGGATTGTAGGTGTAGTTGGGGTTGATCGCGATGCGCTCCACCTGCACGATCCCCGACGGCGACGGCGTATCGGTCGAGCCGATGGTCGCGGGATAGGCCACGATGAGCCGCCCCTCGGCATTATAGCCGCGCACCTGCTTGCGGCCCTTGTCGGCGATGATCTTGGTCACCGAACCGCCGACATTCTGGCCGGGATTGGCAACCTGGATCACCGTGCCGGGGCGATTGAAATCCGCACCCGGATTGATTTCCTTCAGGTAAGCCTCGTCCATGTGAAAGCGCTCGCCCAGCATCTCGGGAACGGAGGTGAACGCCATCCGCTCGAGCTGGGCCTTGTGGCTGTAATCCTCGGGGATCGAGGCGACGAAGGGATAGGCCGCATCTTCCGATGTGATCGTATAGGCAACGAAGGCAGGACCGCCCGTCTGTTCGAGCGAGGCATTGATTCCCGCTTCGTTGAGCGGGTCGAATTTCTGGCCGGTCATTTCCTCGAAAGCCGCCACGGCCTTGTCGACATTGCCGCCCTTGCGACCGTCGATGACGCCGGGCGAAACGCCAACCCGGTCGAGGAGCACCTGGATGGCAGCGATCTTGCTCTTGGCGCCCTGCCCCTTGGGCAATTGCACGGCGGGCGCCGGATTGGGATGCGCCGGGATTGCTTCCTGCGATGGTGGCGATGCCAGATTTTCGCCCGGCATTTCCGGATCGATCAGACCGGGAGACGCCGGCGCCATATCCGGCTGATTGTTGGCCGGCGGCAGCGGCGCACGCTCGACCGTGCGATAGTCGCGCTCGGACGGTTGCGATGGTTGCGCCCGATACGGGTCGTTCGGGCGATTCGCATAGGGATCTTCGGGAATTGATCCGGTATCGTAGGGATCCTGCGGTGCATCGGGAAAATAGTCGATGCCGCGACCGTCATTGGCATCATTGCGCGGCTCTTCGACCGAAACAACCCGGCCACGGCGATCCACCGTCACCCGGCGGTTATATTCATCGAAATAAACGCGGTATTCGCCGCGGCGCGGCCGCCGGTCCGATTCGAACAATTGCGCAACGGCAAAGGGCGCCTGATTCGCCTGGGCGCTTGCCGTGAGGCTTGCCGCCTGCACGGGGGATATGGGCGCCGATACCGCCAGAATGGCGGCAAAAAACAATGCAAACACAATCAAATGACGAAACGCCATATTTTCAACTTCCGGTTTCCGCTAACGCACTCTTAAGCATAAATGACCGACTTTCCTGTCTTTATGGTTAATGCGGCGCTTTTATCGTCGCATCTACAGCATGAAGCAGACATGAAAATGGCCGCCATGCGGCGGCCATTCCGATTCTTCGCTTCTTTGCCGGAGCAGTGCTCAGGCGGCTTCGCTCTTGTCCCGATCGGGCGCGGATTTGACCGACCTGAAATTGAGCCGGTCAGAGCCCGCGGTGATCTTGACGGTCGAACCATCGAGAATCTCACCGAGCAGGATCTTTTCCGCCAGCGGATCCTGCACCTGCTTCTGGATCACGCGCTTCAATGGCCGTGCACCATAGGCAGGATCATAGCCCTTGTCCGCCAGCCAGTGGGTTGCATCCTCGTCGATCTTGATGATGATCTTGCGATCCGCCAGCAAGGACTGCAGACGCTCCATCTGAATCGCCACGATCGCCCCCATTTCGTTCCGCTTCAGGCGGTGGAACAGGATGATCTCATCCACGCGGTTGAGGAATTCCGGCCTGAACGAGGCCTTGACCACGTTCATCACGTCCTCGCGGGCGCTTTCCACATCCTGGTCTTCGCGCAGCGCGGTCAGATATTCCGCACCGAGGTTGGACGTCATGATGATCAGCGTATTGCGGAAATCCACCGTCCGGCCCTGGCCATCAGTCAGACGTCCGTCATCGAGCACCTGCAACAGCACGTTGAACACATCCGGATGCGCCTTTTCGATCTCGTCGAACAGGACAACCTGATAAGGCCTGCGCCGGACCGCTTCCGTCAGCGCTCCGCCTTCCTCATAGCCGACATAACCGGGAGGCGCACCGATCAGACGCGCGACCGAATGCTTCTCCATATATTCGGACATGTCGATGCGAACCATGGCGGTTTCGTCGCTGAACAGGAACGCGGCCAGAGCCTTGGTGAGCTCCGTCTTGCCGACACCGGTCGGTCCGAGGAAAATGAACGAGCCAATCGGCCGGTTCGGATCCTGCAGACCCGCACGGGCACGGCGCACGGCTTTGGAAACGGCCTGAACCGCTTCACCCTGTCCGATAACCCGCTTGGCCAGTTCGTCTTCCATGCGCAACAGCTTTTCACGCTCGCCTTCCAGCATCCGGTCAACCGGGATGCCGGTCCAGCGGGACACAACCTGCGCGATATGATCGGGCGTGACGATTTCCTCGACCATCGATGTCGATCCATCCTGCTGCTCGGCCTGCGCCAGCTGCTTTTCCAACTGCGGGATCGTGCCATAGGCAAGCTCGCCCGCTTTCTGGAATTCACCGTTGCGTTGCGCGGCTGCCAGGGCATTGCGCGCTTCATCCAGCTGACCCTTGAGGTCTGCTGCATGACCAAGCTTCTGCTTTTCCGCCTGCCACGTATTGGTCAGGGCCGTGGACTGTTCTTCAAGTTCGACCAGTTCCTTTTCCAGCCGCTCCAGACGGTCTTTCGACGCATCGTCCTTCTCGACCTTCAGGGCCTCGCGTTCGATCTTCAGCTGCATGATGCGGCGGTCGATTTCGTCGAGTTCTTCCGGCTTGGAATCCACCTGCATCCGCAGGCGCGCCGCGCCTTCATCAATCAGGTCGATCGCCTTGTCCGGCAGGAAGCGGTCGGTGATGTAGCGGTTCGACAGCGTTGCGGCGGCAACCAGGGCCGAATCGGAAATGCGAACCTTGTGGTGCTGTTCGTACTTCTCCTTCAATCCGCGCAGGATCGAAATCGTATCCTCGACCGACGGCTCGTCGACAAACACCGGCTGGAACCGCCGGGCCAGCGCCGCGTCTTTTTCCACGTGCTTGCGATACTCGTCGAGTGTCGTTGCGCCAACGCAATGCAGTTCGCCGCGTGCCAGGGCAGGCTTCAACAGGTTCGAAGCGTCCATTGACCCCTCGCCCTTGCCGGCGCCGACCAGCGTGTGCATTTCATCGATGAACAGGATGATGTTGCCATTGGCCGACTGCACTTCGGAAAGCACACCCTTCAGGCGCTCTTCAAACTCGCCGCGATATTTCGCACCGGCGATCAGCGCACCCATGTCGAGCGCCATCAGCTGCTTGTCCTTCAGGGACTCCGGCACGTCGCCATTGACGATGCGCAGCGCCAGCCCTTCGGCGATCGCCGTCTTGCCGACGCCGGGTTCACCGATGAGAACCGGATTGTTCTTGGTACGGCGCGACAGGACCTGGATCGTCCGGCGGATTTCGTCGTCGCGGCCGATAACCGGGTCGAGCTTGCCCGACCGCGCATCGGCGGTCAGGTCGCGCGCATATTTCTTCAACGCGTCATAGGTGTTTTCAGCGGAAGCCGAATCGGCGGTCCGGCCCTTGCGGATATCGTTGATAACCGCATTGAGGCCCGTGGCGGTCACGCCCGCGCGGCTCAGGATTTCCGATGTCTTTGCCGACTTCTCGATGGCAAGCGCCGTCAGCAGCCGTTCAACCGTGACAAAACTGTCGCCGGCCTTCTTGGCAAGCTCTTCCGCCGTGGCGAAAACCTTGGCCAGCGGCTGTGCAAGATACAGCTGTTCGTTGCCGCCGGTGACTTTCGGCAGCGCATTGAGCGCGGCCTGCAACCCCAGGCGCACATCGGCTATACGCCCGCCCGCCCGCTCGATCAGCGATGCGGCAAGGCCTTCCTCGTCATCGACGAGAACCTTGAGCAAATGCTCCGGTGCAAACTGCTGATTGCTGGAAGAAAGTGCGAAGGTCTGTGCAGACTGGATGAAGCCGCGAACGCGCTCAGTGTATTTTTCAAGATTCATTCTTTGTCTCCTTTTCCCCAGAACCCTGAAGCGGCATCCTGGAGTCTTCTGGTGACGGATCCCCTGCAAGAGGCAGATCCATACGATCAAGGCTCATATGGGATTGCATTCCTGCGCCCGCAAGATACTCCCAAAGCAGGAATTTGAAAAAAGAAAACGGCGCGGAAATTATTCCGCGCCGTTTGCAAAATCAGGTGTTTTACGTGGGTCAGACGTCGGATTCGACAGCTGCCCGGCGTTTCTTCACTTCGGCCACGATGCTGGCCGGGGAAAGATCATTGGCGGTATCCGTAGCAGCAGGTGCTGCATTTTCTTCGGTTACGCGCGGCTCACGCGGACGCGCTGGCCTGCGGCCACGCGGTGCCCGGCGTGCCGGCTTTGCTTCGGCCACGTCCTGGGATTCGCCGGATTCCGCTTCCGTTTCGCCTTCATCGCTGGAGGCGTTCTCTTCGGCAACCGGAGCCTGGTTATACTGCCGGCGCTGCTGATGCGGCTGCCGCTGGCTGACCGGCTCTTCGCCATAGGCAACTTCCGCAGGCGTTCCCTCGATCACCGGCTGCGGTCCGCTGCCATTGATCTGCTGGTGCTGGACCGGACGGTCCTGCTGCTGTTCGTTGCCGTCATCATCGTAGACGCCATCATCGTCCTGGTCATCGCGGTCATCGCGCTGATACTGAACGGGTGCCTGAGCCTGAGCAGCAAGAATGATTCGATTGTAATGTTCGGCGTGCTGGAGATAGTTTTCTGCCATCACGCGATCACCACTGCTCTGTGCGTCACGCGCCAGAGTGGTGTACTTTTCGGCGACGTGCTGAGCATTTCCCCGGATTTTGACGTCGGGACCATTGCTCTCGTAGTTACGGGAAAGTGGGTTGGGACCTTTGCGGTTGTTGTTACCGCGTCCGCGCATGCGCCTATTCTGCTGTACTGGCCTCATACTTATCTCTTTTCAGAAAATCAGGGGCGCTCATTTGCTCACCATTTGAGTCAAAAAGCTTCGCTTCTCAAGTGCCGACCTGAAGCGCGCCCCGCGCTTCAATCGCATCCAAAGTTCATAAAACTTTTGTGCTTCCGCTAAAACCATCCCTCCAAGAACAATTCCGAGGAGAAATCAAACACCCGGAAAATTCCGTATCAATCTCTTGATAGGCAAAACCAGACTTGTTCGGTTTAGAGCGGTGACTGGAAACTAGCCGCCTTCGCGACAAATTCCAAGCCTTTTTTCAATAATTTTACAGCTTCATGAACAACATTGCTCTTTCGTGCCCGGCGATATCCGTCTGCAGACCCTTCAAGGCGAAGCCTGATCTTGCAAAAATCGCCTCGACATCCATCCGCTGATCATAGCCGATTTCCACTGCAATTGCGCCGTTCACGCGCAGATGCCTGTCCGCCTCTTCCGCAATGATGCGATAGGGCTTAAGGCCATCCGCGCCGCCATCCAGCGCCAGAACCGGATCGTGCATTGCCACTTCGGGCTGCAAATCCACTATGTCTTTCGACCGGATATAGGGCGGATTGGAAATTATCATGTCAAATCCGCCAGTTACCTCAGCAAACCAGTTGGAATGCAGCACGGCGAACCGATTGGACACACCATTGAGATGGGCATTGTCGCGCGCCGTTACAAGAGCGCCCGGCGCAATATCCACGCCGATGGCCCGCAGATGCGGGACCTGACCCAGCAAGGCAATGGCGATGGCGCCTGTGCCCGTTCCAAGGTCGATGAGATCGGCAACGCCATTCTCCGCCACACGTTGCTGCAGGAATGGCAGGGCAAGTTCGACCAGCGCTTCCGTGTCGGGCCGGGGCTCCAGCGTATCGGCGGACAGTGAAAATTCCAGCCCGAAAAAGGCGCGCCGGCCAATGATCCGGTGCACTGATTCGCCGTTGATTCGCCGGTTAAGCACCGCGTCGAGCCGGGCCAGGACGTCCACCGCCACCTCATTGTGCGGATTGCGGATCGTTTCAAGCCGGTCAAAGCCGGTGATCCATTCAACCAGAAGGCGCGCATCAAGCTCCGCATTTTCAATGCCAGCTTTGATTAGGACAGAACGGGCCTGAATGTGGACATCAGCAAGGCGCGAACCACCTTCAACCATGCCGTCAGTACCCGTCATTCATCTGGGCGAGAAGAGCTGTCTGATGGTCGGAAATCAGCGCCCCGATCAGTTCGTCCAGATCGCCTTCCATGATGCGGTCGAGCTTGTACAGCGTCAGGTTGATGCGATGGTCGGTGACGCGCCCCTGCGGAAAATTATAGGTGCGGATGCGCTCCGAACGGTCGCCGGAGCCAACCTGGCTGCGCCGCGCTTCCGAACGCTCGCTGTCGGCCTTCTGCCGCTGCATGTCAAACAGCCTGGACCGCAGCACCTGCATGGCGCGGGCACGGTTCTGGTGCTGGGATTTTTCCGCCTGCACCACGACAATGCCCGAGGGGATATGCGTGATGCGCACTGCCGAGTCCGTCGTGTTGACGTGCTGGCCGCCCGAACCCGACGCACGCATCGTGTCGATGCGGATATCTTCGGCGCGAATATCGATATCGATTTCCTCAGCTTCCGGCAGAACGGCAACGGTGGCGGCGGAGGTGTGGATGCGGCCGCTTGCTTCCGTATCCGGCACGCGCTGCACCCGGTGCACGCCCGACTCGAATTTCAGCTTGGCAAAAACCCCCCTGCCCGAAACCATGGCGATCACTTCCTTGTAGCCGCCGGCTTCACCGTCGCTGGCCGAAATCAGCTCGACCCGCCAGCCATTGGCCGACGCATAGCGTTCATACATGCGGAAAAGGTCGCCGCCGAACAGCGCGGCTTCCGAGCCGCCCGTTCCCGCGCGGATTTCCAGAATGGCATTGCGCTCGTCGGCGACGTCCTTCGGCAGGAGCAGAACCTGAATGTCCTGTTCCAGCGCTTCGATACGTTCGTTGATATCAGGCAGTTCCGCCTCGGCGAGATCGCGCATCTCCTTGTCGGTCGCCGCATCGTTGAGCATGGATTTCAGATCGTCGGCTTCGCTGCGCGATGCCAGCAGATCGCGAATCCTGGCAACCACCGGCTCCAGCTCGGAATATTCCGATGCAAGCTTCACATAGGTGTCGGAATCCGGATTGCTCGCCATCTGCGTTTCAATCATGGAAAACCGCTTCAGCAGCTGATCCATACGATCCTGCGGAATGGACATCATTTTAGTTCATTACCTCTGCAGATTTCACAGCGCAACGCCTGTTCGCTCTGCGAATTTGTTCAGGACATGCCGCAGCGAACCGGTGTCGCCGTGATTGTCGATGGCATCGGTCAGCTGCGCATGCAATTCACCGACATCGAGTGTACCCAGCATCGCCTTGATCGGACCGATGGACGCCGGCGACATGGAAATGGAGCGGAAACCCAGCGCGATCAGGGCCATGGCCGAAAGCGGCTTGCCTGCCATTTCCCCGCATAGCGTCACGTCCGTATTGTTGCGGACGCCAGCCTGCGCGATCTGGCGCAGCACCCGCAGGAACGGCACCGACAGATTGTCAAACCGGTCGGTGATCATCGAGTTGCCGCGATCAACCGCCATGACGAACTGGAACAGGTCGTTGGAGCCGACCGAAACGAAATCCACCACCGACATCAGTTCATCGAGCTGCCAGAGCAGCGACGGCACCTCGACCATTGCACCGATCTTCACCCGCGTCGGCAGGTTATGGGCAAAGCGCGAGAGGTGCTGCACTTCGCGGTTGATCAGTTCGCTCGCCTTGCGCACTTCCGCCACTTCCGTGACCATCGGAATCATCAGGCGCAATTCACGCCCGCCGGCCGCCTTCAGCAGCGCGCGCACCTGTGTGCGCAGCAGGCCCGGACGGTCGAGCGTCAGGCGGATCGCCCGCCAGCCCATCGCCGGGTTTTCCTCGTTCACATTGCTGCGGAAATAGGGAAGCACCTTGTCGCCGCCGATATCCAGCGTGCGGAATGTCACCGGCCGGTCACCGGCCGCATCCAGCACCGAACGGTAAAGCCGCTCCTGCTGCTCGGCCCGCGGGAAGGTCGACGCCACCATGAATTGCAGTTCCGTGCGGAACAAGCCGATACCTGCAGCGCCGGCTTCCGCCAGTTGCGGCAGATCGACGAGAAGTCCCGCATTCATCAGCAATGTGATGGGCACACCGTCCTTGGTTACAGATGGCTTGTCACGCAGTTCGCGATAAAGCGCCTGCCGCTTGGCGCGGAACTTGACCTTTTCCGAATAGGCCGCCTCGACATCCGCCTGCGGGCGCAAATGCACCCTGCCGTCATCGCCATCGACGATGACCGCATCGTTGTTTTCAGCCATGGAGACGACGCCCTTGACCTGGCCTGCCACGGGAATACCCATGGCGCGGGCCACGATCACCACATGGCTCGTCGCCGCACCGTCTTCCAGAACCAGGCCGCGCAGGCGTTCGCGCGGATAATCCAGGAGTTCGGCAGCGCCCATCGACCGGGCAATGATGATGGCATCCTTGGCCAGCGAACCGGCCATGGTCTTCACGTCGCGGCCCATCAGCTGGCGCAACAACCGGTTGGCAAGATCATCGAAATCGCTGAGCCGTTCGCGCATGTAGGGGTCGGTCAGATGCATCATCCGCGCACGCGTGTCGCTCTGGACCTTCTCCACGGCTGCTTCTGCCGTCAGGCCATTGCGGATTGCCTCTTCGAGACGCCGCACCCAGCCGGTGTCATGCGCGAACATGCGATAGGCTTCCAGCACTTCGCGGTGTTCGCCCTCGAACGCCACATCGCGGCGCGACAGCATGTCATCAATGGAAATGCGCAGCGAACCCAGCGACGTTTCAAGCCGGTCGATTTCCGTATCGATGTTTTCGTTGAACAGATTGGTGACGACGATGCGCGGCTCGTGCAGCACGACATGGCCAAGACCGACACCGTCATTGAAGGCGCTGCCGGAAAAGCTCATGGGCTTGCCGAGATCCAGCTCGACACCTGGCCGCGCCAGTCGGGTCAGGCTGCCCGCGGCGACCATTTCCGCAAGGACCATCGCCGTGGTTTCGAGTGCTTCGACTTCGTCCTCGCGGTAGACGCGCTTGGTCCGGTTCTGCACGACGAGAACGCCGAGCGTCCGCCCGGCCCGCAGGATCGGCACACCGAGGAAGGAGTTGTAGATTTCTTCACCCGTTTCCGGCAGGTAGGCGAAGGCCGGATGCGTCTGGGCATCCGTCAGGTTGAGTGGCCGGGCGCTCGAGGCGATCGTACCGACAAGACCCTGGCCAAGCCGCAACTGCGCCAAGTGAACCGCGGACGGATTCAAACCTTCGGTTGCATAGAGTTCGAGAACACCGTCCGAGCGCAGGACGTAGAACGAGCACACTTCCGCGACCATGTTCTGCGCGATTTCGCGAACGATCCGGTCAAGCCTCTCCTGCGGCTCAAGAGCCTCCGCCATCAATTCGCGGAGACGCTTCAGCATGACACGAGGACCTGATATCTGCTCGCGCGTGGGCACCCATCTGCTCCATATTATTATTGGCAAGACCGGAATGGTCTTGCCAATCAACTCTTTGATTCATCATGTCAGTCGAGACGTTCACCGACAAACAGAATCTCTGTCTTAGACGGTAAATTAATGCTTATCCAGACCGTAGACAGAATGCAAAGTCCGAACCGCAAGTTCCGCATAGGGACCGTCGATCAGAATGGAAATCTTGATTTCCGAGGTGGTGATGGCGCGAATGTTGATGCCCTTGTCCGCCAATGCGCGGAATGCCGTTGCCGCAACGCCCGCGTGGCTTCGCATACCGATGCCGATCACCGAGACCTTGACCATGCCGGCTTCCGACTGGATGATGTCACAACCGATCTCTGCCTTGACCTTTTCCAGAACAGCCAGCGCCTTGTCGAGATCGCCCGAGGGAACCGTAAAGGTCATGTCGGTTTTCGATCCGTCCTCGGAGATGTTCTGCACGATCATGTCGACATTGATGTGCGCTTCGGCCAGCGGGCCGAAAATGCCGGCGGAAATACCCGGACGGTCTGCAACACGGCGCAAGGAAATCTGTGCTTCGTCCTTGGCGTAGGCAATTCCTGTTACAACCTGCTGTTCCACGATTTCTTCCTCGTCGCAAATAAGTGTACCGGGCGGATTGATCAGATCACCCATGCCCGGCGCATCGGGGTCTTCGAAACTGGATCGCACAAATGTGCGCACTTTGTGCACCATCGCAAGCTCGACGGACCGCACCTGCAGAACTTTCGCCCCAAGGGACGCCATCTCGAGCATTTCTTCAAACGAAATGCGTGACAGCCGGCGGGCCTTCGGTTCGACACGCGGATCGGTGGTGTAGACGCCATCGACATCGGTGTAGATGTCGCAACGGTCCGCCTTGACCGAGGCGGCAATCGCCACGGCGCTCGTATCCGAGCCGCCACGGCCGAGCGTCGAAATGCGGTTGTCCGGGCCAATGCCCTGAAAACCGGCGATAACGGCAACCTGGCCTTCCTTGAAACGTTCGATCAGGAACGAACCATCGATATCGATGATGCGCGCTGCGCCATGGGCATTGTCCGTCTTGATCGGAATCTGCCAGCCCTGCCAGGATCGTGCGTGCACGCCCATGTGCTGCAGCGCAACCGCAAGCAATCCCGCCGTCACCTGCTCGCCGGAAGCCACGATAGCGTCGTATTCGCGGGCATCGTGCATCGGCGAGGTCTGGCGGGTCCAGGCGACGAGCTCGTTGGTTTTCCCTGCCATTGCGGAAACGACGACCGCGACTTCGTGCCCTGCATCAACTTCACGTTTGACATGCCGGGCCACATTACGGATGCGGTCGATATCGGCCACCGAAGTGCCGCCGAATTTCATCACAATGCGTGCCATGGGAAATACCGTTCTGGAAAGGCTTGAAAATGGGATCGAAAACGATCCGCCCTGTCGAAAGCGGAGCGCGGTTTCCCATAACGAAATTATGACGCAACTGCAAGAACGCGAGATCAAGCCCGTCAGGTTTTTGGAGGCAGCCTGTCGTTGAAGGTCAATCTTGGTTCTCGGACAAAAGAAACGTGAAATTCAATCGCGATTCTGCAAGAGATCGGCGGTGATGTCGCGGCCACCATAGAAAACGCCCAAAATCACCACACTGTCCGATGTCACCGCAAACGCGATACTGACGCTGCGCCTGTACCCGATGATGCGCACGCCCGCCATGATATCGTCCCGAATGCTACCGCGTTTGGGAAAGGTCGCGAGCCCAAGACAACAGTCCCGAATGCCGGCCAGAAACGCTTGCGCACGCTCCGGATTGGCATTGGCACGGATATAGTCGTAAAGTTCAACCAGTTCCTGCTCGGCCCGTGGATGAAATACGATCTTGTAATCCATGGGCTATCTGGCTTTCATGCCACGGCCCCGTGCCTCGAGAGCAGCGAACACTTTCTCGGCAGGAATACCCATGGCCGGATCCTTCTGCAGTTCCTCCAGACGATTGGGAATTTCTTTGCGCAGCCAGTTTTCCCGCGCCTCTTCAAAATCTTCCAGCATACGCAGACCTGCCCGCACAACCTCACTGGCATTGTTATAGCGACCGGTTTCGAGCTGTTTCTTGATGAAACGCTCATAATGGTCCCCGAGTGCAATGCTTGTCATGGCATCCATTCCTCAACGCTGTTGCGACCATAATTGGCGCATCATTTGATAACAATAGATACTAATGGATAACACGCATGCCCGGGAAGCGGAATTTGCGTCTTGACATTTTTTGCCGGAAGGGGCCACTCCAGAGGCAGCAAAAAGGACGTTGCCATGACCGAAGCCCAACGCAGCACGATCGATGCCGCCGAAGTAGACCGTTTTTCGCGCATGGCGGCCGAATGGTGGAATCCGCAAGGCAAGTTCCGCCCGCTGCACAAGTTCAACCCGACGCGCCTCGCCTACATCAAGGAAAAGGTCTGCGCCCATTACGGTATCGATCCGAACAGCCCACGGCCGTTTGCCGGCCTGCGCCTGCTTGATATCGGCTGCGGTGGCGGCCTGCTGTGTGAGCCGATGGCCCGGCTTGGCGCTGCCGTTGTCGGCGCCGATGCCAGCGAGACCAATATCGAGGTTGCCAAAATCCATGCTGCCCAGAGCGGCCTCGATATCGATTACCGTGCCACGACAGCCGAAGCGCTGGCAGAGGCCGGGGAGCAGTTCGATATCGTCCTGAACATGGAAGTGGTCGAGCATGTCGCCGATGTGGAGCTTTACCTCACCGCCTGTGCACAGATGGTCAAGCCGGGCGGCGTGACCTTCGTCGCCACCATCAACCGCACGTTGAAAGCGCTCGGCCTTGCCATTTTCGGCGCCGAATATGTCTTGCGCTGGTTGCCGCGCGGCACCCATCAGTACGAAAAGCTGGTGCGTCCGGAAGAGCTTGAGGGGCCGCTGACACAGGCCGGGCTCGAAATCACGGAGAAGGTCGGCGTCACCTACAATCCGCTCGCCGACAGCTGGAACCGTTCGACCGATACCGACGTCAACTACATGGTGCTGGCAGTCAGGCCGTAGCCTTCGTCATCATCCGCTGCGCCTTGGTCGTCATCAGCACGCCGATGGTGATGATGACCGCCCCGGCCCATGTCGCCAGCTGGTAGCTTTCGCCGAGGAACAGCGTTCCGGCGATCAGCGCCACCGCAGCGCCGACATAGCCGATCTGGCTGAGGTAAACCGGGCCGCCGACGGCCTGCAGACGGAAATACAGCGCAAACATGCAGGTGGAAGCGAGAACCTGCGCCACCACCAGCCACGGCACATTGCCAAGCGGCCCGACGGCAAAACTGCCGCTGGCGTAGAAAATAACCGGAATGAGCAACAGGGCTGTCGTCAGGTGGCTGCCCGCCGCAAGCTCGGTCGGATCGGCACCTTGCGGCCAGTCGACGGTACGGTAGACATTGCCGAGCGCCAGCAGGACCGGAATGAGCAGGCCGACGACAACCCAGAACGGTTCGGCCGGCTGTCCCACCTGCCCCCTGGTGAAGCCGACGAGCACCGCCCCGGCAAATCCCGTGAGAATGCCGAGCAATCCCAGCATATTCGGCCGCTTGATCTTGAAAAGCATCGACAGCAACAGGGTGAAGACGGGCGAGAGCGTATACATGATGCCGGTAAAGCCTGACCCGAGATGCGGAATGGCCGACAGCGTCATCAGATTGGGGATGGCATAGGAAATCAGCGCCGTCACGAGATAATACCGGGCCATGCGCCCGTTGAGCAGCGGCCGCTTCCCCATGGCCAGAAACGCCAGCAGGAGCACGACGCCAGCACCGGTCGAGATCACGAAGGCCCAGACTGCCGGGGTTATTCCGGCGCCAAAGGCCAGCTTGCCGAACGGCAGCGTCAATCCGAGGAAGGCGCCGGTCAGGACGAGCAGCGCGGGAGCGGAATTCAGAAATGGCATGGATGCATCCGGCAGGACTGTGAAGACTGCGGCAGCTTAGACGTTCGCGTTAAAGTGGCAAGGTCAATTGTGGTCTTCAGGGAAGGTCGGCAATGGCATGATGTCGACGCCATCTTCCAGCAGCGACTGCACCTCCTGGCCCGAGGCTTCGCCGTAGATCCCGCGCTGCTCCGCTTCGCCGAAATGGATCTTTCGCGCTTCCTCGGCAAAATCAGCGCCGACATAATCGGCATTCTCACGCACCTTCCGCGCAACTTCCTTCAGCTCGCTGACCATTTTGCTCATGGCAACAGTCATCTTCTCCTTCTGCCGTGCCGTGGTCACGGAAGGAGCCATCAATGCCTTTTCGACTTTGTGCGAACCGCAGACCGGACATTTGACCAGCCGCTTCTTCGACTGGTCGTCGAAATCATCATTGCTGCGGAACCACCCTTCGAATTCGTGGTCCTGCGCGCAGTGAAGGGAAAAGCGGATCATGACGCGGCCGATTGCCTCTCGCTCTGACCGTCATCCGACTGAATGACCAGACCAAACGGGCGGGCATTTTTAAGATTGGGGACCTTCGACCGGGCCGCCGCACTCAGGGAGGGATCGATATCGGCGACAATCACGGCCGGGTCCGCGTGGCTGGCTTCCGCCAGAACCTCGCCCCACGGCGCAACGATGATCGAATGACCGAAGGTTTCGCGGCCATCCTCATGCACGCCGCCCTGCGCCGCTGAAATGACAAAGGCACCGTTCTCGATGGCGCGGGCGCGCTGCAGGACATGCCAGTGCGCCTCGCCCGTCTGGCGCGTGAATGCCGCCGGAGCCGTCAGAACGGAGGCACCGGCCAGGGCCTGTGCGCGGAACAGCTGCGGGAAGCGCACATCATAGCAGATGGCAAAGCCCAGCCGCGCAAAGGGCAGCGTGGCGACGACGGAATCCGCGCCCGGTGCGTAAACGGCCGACTCGCGCCAGCTCTCGCCATTGTCGAGATCGACGTCGAACATGTGGATCTTGTCATAGCGGGTGATGATCTTGCCATCCGGTCCGAACAGAAAGGCGCGGTTGGCGATCTTGCCGTCTTCGCGGGCAATGGCCGTCGAGCCGATATGCAGGTGAATGCCGTGTTCTGCCGCCAGTTCCGACGCGGTGCGCACGATGACGTCGTCCTCTTCCGCGCGCAGCACATCGGCGAGCGCCTTGCGGTCGCGCTGCAGCGCGCCCGTCATTTCGGGCGTCTGCACGTAGACGGCGCCTTGGCCGACCGCGTCGGCCACATAACCGGCAAGATCGTTCGCATTGCGCTGGGGATCGACGCCGGAGCGCATCTGGATGGCCGCTGCACGAAATGAGCTCATTGTCCGTTCCTTACGCCAGTGCGCCGGTCTTCAGCAGCGGGTCAAGACGCCCCTGCTGTTCAAGCGCATAAAGGTCATCGCAACCGCCGACATGCACGGCGCCAATGAAAATCTGCGGAAAGGTCGTGCGCCCATTGGCGCGCGCCAGCATGGCTTGCCGCGCATCGGGTCGCGCCGTAGCATTGTGTTCGACAAAAGCCACGCCCTTCTTGTCCAGAAGGCCCTTGGCAGCCGTGCAATAGCCGCAGCCATCGCGCGTATAGATTGTGACATCAACCATCATCATACTCCACTGTAAAGCCTATATAGGCGTCCGCAATCAAAGCGCAAAGACCCGTTTTTTCCGCAAAACAACTGTTAGACAGATAATTCTTTCGACAGAACCCGTGCAAAGGTCAAGACATCGACGCTGGAAGCGCCGCCGCGCAGCAAAGCGCGGGTTGCAGCCTTCACCGTTGCGCCGGTCGTATAGACATCATCGATCAGGAGAACCCTGCGTCCGCGCACCCTGATATCCTGGTTGTCCGGCACCTTGAACGCGCCCCTGACGTTCAGCGCGCGTTCCGCGGCGCCAAGTCCGACCTGCTGCCGGGTCGGCTTGACCCGTTTCAGGGCGCCGGGCTCGAACGGCTTGCCGCTGATCCCGCTGAGATGGCGGGCAAGTTCGGCGGACTGGTTGAACCGGCGCAGCCAGAACCGCCGCGCATGCAGGGGCACCGGGACGATGACATCGCATTCGGCCAGCAGTTCGCTGCCGGCCCGCGCCATCCACCGGGCCATCCAGGGGCCAAGGTCGGTCCGGTCGCTGTATTTCAGCCGGCGCACCATGGTGCTGATCGCCCCCTCATGGACGGCAACCGACCGCGCACGGCGGAACGGCGGCGGATCGGCGATTGCCTCGGCCGAGAGAATTTCCGCGCCGAGATCATGGCTGAAGGGAATGCCGAGCACCGGACAATAGGGCTTTTCGATAAAGCGGACTTTTGACCAGCAGGCCGCGCAAAGGCTGCCCGGCTCGCAGACAAGGCTCTGACATTCCGCACAAACCGGCGGAAACAGCAGCATGAACAGGCGATTTGTCACGATGCGCGCAAAAGCGCGGGCGGTTTCCATTGCAATTCCATCCGGGGCGACGCATTTAGCGGGAAGAACTATACATTGATCAGAGAAATTCGGAATGGATCAGCACAGTATCTTCGATCGGAATTTGCTTCGGCAAAGGCGCCTGCGCGCGCTTCACCAGCACGGGATGGCGGGCGATTTCCTGCTTGCCCGTGCTGCCGATGATCTGGAAGATCGCCTGTCCGCCGTCGAACGCAGTTTCGACGTCGCCGTCGATCTTGCCAGCCACACCGGACTGGCAGCCAAGGCGATCGAACGTTCCGGCAAAGCCGGCAGCATCATCCGCATCGAACAGGACGCCCGTTTTCTCGATGCGGCGTTTCCCTCCGTCGTTGCCGATGAGGAAATGCTGCCCCTGAAACCGGCGGGTGCCGGACTGATCGTTTCGCTGCTGTCACTGCACCTGACCAACGATACACCCGGCACGCTGCTGCAGATCAGGCGCGCGCTCAAGCCGGACGGCCTGTTCCTCGGCGCCATGGCCGGCGAGGCCACCCTGTCGGAGCTGCGTGAGGTTCTGCTGGCCGCCGAAAGCGAAATCAGCGGCGGGGCGTCGCCGCGCGTTGCGCCCTTTGCCGACGTGCGCGATGTCGGCGGCCTGTTGCAGCGCGCGGGCTTCACCCTGCCGGTGACCGATATCGAAACCTACACCGTGCGCTATGATTCCCTGTTCGCGCTGATGCGCGATCTGCGCGCCATGGGCATGCAGAACATTCTCTTCGGGCGGTCGCGCAAGCCGCTGACCCGCCGCTTCTTCCTGCGGGCGGCTGAAATCTATGCGGAACGCTTCAGCGATCCGGATGGCCGGATCAGGGCAACCTTCTCATTTATCTGGATGTCCGGCTGGGCGGCGCATGAATCGCAGCAGAAGCCATTGAAACCCGGCTCCGCCAAGGCGTCGCTCGCCGATTTCCTCAAAGACGTCGAAGCCCTGGAAAAGAAATAGCCGGCAGACTCAGCAGTCGCCGCTTTTGCTGCCGTTGCTGTTGAGGATACAGACGGAATCGGGAGATTTCTGCAAAATGCTGCGGCGGATCGTGTATTCGGACGGCGCCGCCTTCTTGATCGAGCCGGTCGACATCGTGTCGATGGATCGGCTCGACGCGTAGTCCACCACGGATTTCGACTTGCGGTCGGCAAGCGGTGCAACAACCAGTGCGAGTGCGATTGCAGCAGAACCAAACAAAAGGGTTATGCGCAAGATGCCAGTTCCCGCACCCAGGAATGTCCTGGTCTGCGCTGCAGCCTCGTCGAGATTGTCGAATTTATACCCCATGCACCACCTGGAAAAATTGATCCGTCCTTGATTAAAAGTCGCCCATTCGCGTGAAGGATCGATTAACGATTTGGGTTAATTTGACGGTGATGAAATCTTAACCACGATTTGCTGTCAGAGAAGGTCGATCAGGAACGGGATCAGCGGGATATCGGCTGGCGGCATCGGGTAGTCGCGCATGTCTTTCGGCCGCACCCATTTCAACGCCTGGCCTTCCATGGAGCGCGGAATACCCTCATAGCGGCGGCAGATGAACAGCGGCATCAGCAGATGAAATGTCTCATAGGTGAAACTGGCAAAGGTCAGCGGCGCCAGGCATGCCGGCTTGACGATGATCCCCAGTTCCTCCTGCAGTTCGCGGATCAGGCTTTCCTCCGGCGTTTCGCCGGGCTCCACCTTGCCGCCGGGAAACTCCCACAGGCCGGCCAGCGACTTGCCTTCCGGCCGCTGGGTCAGCAACACCCGCCCGTCGGTATCGACGAGCGCACAGGCCGTTACAAGCAGGATGGGGTGTTTGGGTGCATCGCTCATGCGTCTGGCGCCTGCCGGTAAGCGTAACGGTATGCCTCGGCAAAGCCGATCTTCTCATAAAGTGCAATGGCACCGGCGTTGTCGGCTTCCACCTGCAGCCAGCCCCGCTTGGCGCCATGCTGCGCGGCCCATTTGATGGCCGATTTGACGATCATCTGCCCATGCCCCCTGCGGCGGCTCGCCGCCAGCGTGCCGATGTTGAACAGCCCTGCCAGCAGACCGTCCTGCACGCAGATCGCCGTCGAAACCGGCTCGCCATCCTCTTCGACGACAAACAGACCCTTGGCCGGACGAATGGCATTGATTACCTCGATCAGGCCGGGCTTGGCCGACGGATTTTCCTGCTGCACTGCGACCGCGGCATCGACGTACCGGCCGGTATCGCGCAGGGGAATCTGGTCGATGGCATCGGACAGATCGATGTTTCCGAGATCCGCCACCATGACGAGGGACTCATCAAAGAGCGACCAGCCCGACGCATCGAGATAGGCATCCAGCGCCGCAGGCGCGAGCGGCGAAAGGCGAAACACCGGCGGACGGCCATAGGCGCGCAAACGTTGAACAGCGCGGGCAACACGCTGTTCCATATTGTCGGTGTCGCCCGGATCGAGCGGATTGACCGAGTTCAGGCGTTTGGACGGGTGGCATGCCGTCATGCGGATCGCCCAGCTGCCGTCGTAGTGAACCGACGCGGCTGGCCAGGCCCTGAACCCGACAGCCTCGATCTGCCGGATCTGGGCCAGCGGCATCGTGCTCCGATCCAAGTCCATCAGCTGCGGTAATCGCCGTTGATCGTCACATATTCCTTGGTGAGGTCGCAGGTCCAGACCGTGGCCTTGCCCTTGCCGAGCCCGATATCGACCTTGACGGCAATATCCTCGTTTTTCATGTAGTCGGATGTCGCGGCTTCCGAATAGTCCGGATCGCGCTCGCCATGGCGGGCAACGCGGATATCGCCGAACCAGATGGCAAGACGGTCACGGTCCGCCGGCTCGCCGGCCTTGCCGACCGCCATGACGATGCGGCCCCAATTGGCGTCCTCGCCGGCCGCCGCCGTCTTGACCAGCGGTGAATTGGCTATCGACAGGGCGATACGCTTGGCCGAACGCGAGGACGTCGCGCCCGTCACGGTGATCTCAAGCATCTTGCGCGCGCCCTCGCCGTCGCGCACGACCTGCAGGGCCAGGTTTTTCAACACGCGGTCGAGTGCCTTGGCAAAGGCTTTCAGGCGCTTGTCCTTTTCCTTCGTCACCGGTTCCGCCCCGCGTTCGGCAGCGGTGCCCGTTGCGAACAGCAGTAATGTATCGGATGTCGAGGTGTCGCTGTCGACCGTCACGGAGTTGAAGCTCTTGCCGACCGACTTGGACAGAAGTTTCTGCAGGATATCGGAGGCGATCGGCGCATCAGTCGCCACGAAGGACAGCATCGTCGCCATGTCGGGGGCGATCATGCCCGCACCCTTGGCGATACCGTTGATGGTCACCGGCACACCGCCAAGCAGGACGGTTTCGGTTGCAACTTTAGGGAATGTATCGGTTGTCATGATGGCGCTGGCCGCGTCCTGCCAGCGTTCGGACGTGGCGCTCTTGGCCATATCCTCGAGCAGGTGGCTGAACTTGCCGGCATCCAGCGGTTCGCCGATGACACCGGTGGAGGCGAGAAACACTTCGCCGGGCTTGCAGCCGATTGCCTTGGCGGCAGCGGCCGCCGTCGCCTTGGTCGACTCACGGCCCTTCTTGCCGGTGAAGGCGTTGGCATTGCCGGAATTGACGACAACCGCGCGGGCTTTGCCGCCGCTCAGGCTGTCACGGCAGAAATCCACCGCCGCTGACGGGCATTTGGACCGGGTAAACACACCGGCCACCGCCACCGGCTTGTCGAATACGATCAGGAGAACGTCCGTTCGGCCCTTATATTTGATTCCCGCTTCAGCGGTTGCGATCCGGGCGCCGCGAATTTCGGGCATGGCCGGGACATGTTTGGGAGCCAGGGGAGAGACAGACGTGGACATCGGTTACCTCGAAAAGGTGTTTGACAAGGTTCAGTGCGGCGGCATTTTCAAAGGGGTCAAGGCCCGGGACCGAAATCCCGGGCCAGGATATTACTGTTCCTGGGCGTCCGTAGCGGCCTTCATGGCCTTTTCGGTTTCCGGGTCGGTGTACTGGATCTTCAGGTCGGCGCGTTCCTTCTTGACCAGCTCGACATAGCGTTCACGGATGAGGATCGACTTCACCTGATCCTTGACCTGATCGAATGCCGGCGGCTGCTGCACGCGCTTGTCTTCCAGCTTGATGACATGGAAGCCGAACTGTGTCTGGACCGGTTCCTTGGTGTATTTGCCGACATCCAGCGCCATTGCCGCCTTTTCAAATTCCGGGACCATCTGTCCGGCGGAGAAATAGCCGAGGTCGCCGCCCTGTGCTGCCGATCCGTCGGTCGACTTTGCCTTGGCAACGTCTTCGAAGGAAGCGCCGCCGTCGAGTTGCTTGATGATCGCTTCAGCTTCTTCCTTGGTCTTGACCAGGATATGACGGGCGCGAACTTCGTTCTGCGGCGGCATTGCTGCCATTTCCTTGTCATAGCGGGCACGCACATCGGCATCGGTGATCTTGTCGACAACCTGCTGCTTGAAGAAATCATTGTGCAGGGCACGATCCTTCAGGAACTGCATGCGTGCCTTGAATTCCGGCGTGGCATCCAGCTTCTCGGCTTCCGCCTTGGCGGCCAGGGCCTTGATGTCGATGATGGCGGCCAGAGCGGCCAAACGACGCTGCTCGTCCGGAAGACGGGCGAACTGCGGATCGAGATCGGCGGAAATCTGGTCGACGTCCTTGGAGGTGATCTTGTCGCCATTGATCGTGGCCAGCACCTTGTTCGGATCGGCCTTGACGGCATCCGCCTTGGCGGCATCCGGTTTTGCAGCACCGGCTTTACCGGCATCCTGGGCCATGGCCACGGAGGAAACACCGGTCAAAAACACAGCAGCAGTCATGAATGAAAGGGTTTTACGCAATTGGTTCATAGGTCAATTTCTCCTTAGGAGGACCGGTACGGGCTATGATTACGGCAGAATTTTGCCTTGACGAAGCGATCAACTGCGTGCTGCTTCAACATTGACATCATTCGAGCCCCCTCTTATCTGTCCATCGGCTTTGCGTCCAGATAGCTTGGCAACAGATAGGCTTATACATTTGACTCAGTGTCCGTATTGTATCAGGCATTCTCCATGCCCGGCTTCGGACCCTAAAAGCTAGGTTTTCCTAGCGAAACGAACAAGAGAGGACCAGGGATGGTCAGTTTCGGCGGCCTCGCCCGCAAGATTTTCGGCTCTTCCAATGAGCGCCGTGTCAAAGGCTTCAAGCCGCGCGTTGAACAGATCAATGCGCTCGAAGCTGAAATGTCGTCACTCACTGACGAGGAATTGAAGGCAAAGACGGTGGAATTCCGTGCAAGCCTTGCCAGCGGAACCAAGCTTGACGATCTGCTCGTGCCGGCCTTTGCCGTTGTGCGTGAAGCGGCCAAGCGTGTTCTCGGCATGCGCCCCTTCGACGTGCAGCTCATCGGCGGCATGGTCCTGCACGGCGGCGGCATCTCGGAAATGCGCACCGGTGAAGGCAAGACGCTGGTGGCGACCCTGCCGGTCTACCTCAATGCGCTGGAAGGCAAGGGCGTTCACGTCGTCACGGTCAACGACTATCTCGCCAGCCGCGACGCGCAGTGGATGGGCCAGCTCTACAACTTCCTCGGGCTCAGCTACGGCATCATCGTGCATGGCCTTGATGACGAAGAGCGCAGCACCGCCTACGCCGCCGACATCACCTACGCCACCAACAACGAACTCGGCTTCGACTATCTGCGCGACAACATGAAATATGAGCGCGCGCAGATGGTGCAGCGCGGTCACAACTACGCGATCGTCGACGAAGTGGATTCGATTCTTGTCGACGAAGCCCGCACGCCGCTGATCATTTCCGGTCCGCTCGATGACCGCTCGGATTTCTACAATCTCATCGACACATTCATTCTGCCGCTTGAGCCGGTCGACTACGAAATCGACGAGAAGCAGAAGACCGCGATCTTCACCGAAGAAGGCACGGAAAAGCTGGAAAACCTTTTGAAGGCCGCCGGCCATCTGAAGGGCGAAGGTCTCTACGACATCGAGAACGTTGCCGTGGTCCATCACGTCAACAATGCCCTGCGCGCCCACAAGCTGTTCCAGCGCGACAAGGACTATATCGTCCGCAACGACGAAATCGTCATCATCGACGAGTTCACCGGCCGCATGATGCCGGGCCGCCGTTTCTCGGAAGGCCTGCACCAGGCACTGGAAGCCAAGGAACATGTGACGATCCAGCCGGAAAACCAGACCCTGGCCTCGATCACCTTCCAGAACTACTTCCGCATGTACAACAAGCTGGCCGGCATGACCGGTACGGCATCGACGGAAGCGGAAGAATTCGGCAATATTTACGGCCTGGAAGTCACGGAAATCCCGACCAACAATCCGGTCAAGCGCATTGACGAGGATGACGAGGTCTACCGGACGGTCGAGGAAAAATACAAGGCGATCGTTCGCGACATCCACGAAGCGCGCGCCAAGGGCCAGCCGGTTCTCGTCGGCACCACGTCGATCGAGAAATCGGAACAGCTGGCCGAGCGCCTGCGCAAGGAAGGCTTCAAGGACTTCCAGGTCCTGAACGCCCGCTATCACGAGCAGGAAGCCTATATCGTCGCCCAGGCCGGTGTCCCCGGCGCCATCACCATTGCCACCAACATGGCTGGCCGCGGTACCGACATTCAGCTCGGCGGCAATTTCGAGATGCGCGTCAAGCACGAGCTCGCGGATATGGCCGAGGGCGAAGAGCGCAAGTCCAAGGAAGCCGCCATCCGCGAAGATATCGCCCGCCTGAAGGAGAAGGCTCTTGCCGCCGGCGGTCTCTACGTGCTGGCCACCGAGCGCCATGAAAGCCGCCGTATCGACAATCAGCTGCGCGGCCGTTCCGGCCGTCAGGGCGATCCGGGCCGGTCAAAGTTCTTCCTGTCGCTGCAGGATGACCTCATGCGCATTTTCGGTTCCGAGCGCATGGACGGCATGCTGCAGAAACTGGGCCTGAAGGAAGACGAGGCCATCGTCCATCCCTGGATCAACAAGGCCCTGGAAAAGGCGCAGAAGAAGGTCGAAGCCCGCAACTTTGACATCCGCAAGAACCTGCTGAAATACGATGACGTGATGAATGATCAGCGCAAGGTGATCTTCGAACAGCGTCTCGAACTGATGGACGGGACGGATCTGAGCCAGACCACCGCGGAAATGCGCGAAGACGTGGTCGATGACCTGATCCAGCGTCATGCCCCTGAAGGCGCCTATGCCGAACAGTGGACCGTGAAGCAGCTGGATGAGGATGTCCGCACCATCCTCAATCTCGACCTGCCGATCACCGACTGGGCGAACGAAGACAATATTGCTCCGGAAGACCTGCGCGAACGGCTGTTTGAAGCCGTCGAAAAGGCTGCTGGCGACCGTGCCGAGCGTTTCGGCCCGGAAATCATGGCCTATGTCGAGAAATCGGTCATCCTGCAGACCATGGATGCGCTGTGGCGCGAACATCTGGTCAATCTCGACCACCTGCGCTCGGTCGTCGGCTTCCGCGGCTACGCGCAGCGCGATCCGCTCAACGAGTACAAGACAGAAGGTTTTGAACTCTTCCAGACGATGCTGACCAATCTTCGCCAGAACGTGACGACGCAGCTGATGCGCGTCGAGATCGTGCGCGAGGCCGCCGAAGCGCCGTCGCCGGAACTGCCGCCCATGGAAGTTCACCATTTTGACGGCCTGACCGGCGAGGATGATTTCGGCGATACGGCCGTGCTCGAAGACCTGCGCGTCGTGAGCCCGGAGGAACGCGATCCGAACAATCCGAAGACCTGGGGCAAGATCGGCCGCAACGAGGCCTGCCCCTGCGGATCGGGTAAAAAATACAAGCATTGTCACGGCTCGTTCGCCTGACACGCCCACAGAAGGCCGCGTCCAACGACGCGGCCTTCTGCTTTTTTCGAACCCGTTGCAACTGTCGGTCTGGCCGAACGTTTTTTAAACGTTTACGGACTATATCTCCTTGGAATGCCAACAGGTGGAGCTGCGCGTGCGATTTTCTGCGGTAACGACTGCAGACCGATTTTTACCGGAAAAGCTGTCACTGCGTCTTCGTCCCTGGTTATCGCGCCTGGATCAGTTGCTTGACGGCTCGAACGAACACGCCGTTGCCCAGCGCGTCTCCCTGATTGCCTTCCTCGTCCGCGTGATCAGCGCGGGCATTGCCCTGATTTCCCAGGTGATCTTTGCCCGCTGGATGGGCCCGTTCGAATACGGCATCTTCGTTCTCGTGTGGGTGACGGTCGTCATCCTCGGAAACCTGTCCTGCCTCGGCTTCCAGACCACCGTCATCCGCTTCGTACCGGAATATCTGGAGCGCAGGCAATACGACCTTTTGCGCGGGATTTTGTTCACCAGCAAGACATTTGCGGTCAGTATGACCACCGGCATTGCCCTGGCCGGTGCCGTTCTCATCTACGCCTTGCGTGACCTGATCGAGACCTACTACATCGCGCCGTTCCTCGTCGGGCTGATATGCCTGCCCATGATTGCCCTTGGCGATACGCTTGATGGAACGGCGCGCTCGCGCTCATGGGTGCTGGTTGCCCTGACCCCGACCTATATCATCCGTCCCGTCCTGACCCTCGTGGTCATGAGCATCGCCCATATCAGCGGTCTGGCGCCGACGGCCATGACGGCTCTCGGCTCCGCCGTTATTGCGACCTATGCGACATCGGTTCTGCAGTTCTTCGCCGTGCGCAAGCGCTTCGGCGGCGTCGTGCCGCCCGGCCCCCGCGCTATCCATTTCCGCGACTGGCTCGCCGTGTCCTTGCCGATCTTTCTGGTCGAGGGGTTCTTTTTTCTTTTGACCAATGCCGACGTCCTGATGGTCGGGCGCTACATGGATCCCGACAAGGTCGCCACCTACTATGCCACCGTCAAGCTGCTTGCCCTGGTGCATTTCGTCTACTTCTCGGTGAAGGCGGGCGCGGCCCAGCGCTACTCGGAGTTGATGCAGAATTTCGACCATACCCGGCTCGAACAGTTTGCCCGGGACACGGCGCGCTGGACGTTCTGGCCGTCGCTGGCCATGGCCATTGTCCTGCTGGTTCTGGGCGAGCCGTTGCTGTGGCTTTTCGGTGCACAGTTCACCGAAGGTTATCCGCTGCTGTTCATCATGGTGATCGGCGTGGTGGCGCGCGCTTCGGTCGGACCGGCCGAAAGTCTTTTGAACATGGCGGGAAAGCAGAAAATCTGCGCCATCGTTTACGCGATTACCCTGGTCGTTAATATTTGTCTCAGCATTTTTATGATACCACGGTACGGCCTTGCAGGCGCAGCCTGCGCCACGGCCGCCTCGATGGTGTTTGAAGCGCTTGTTCTGGCGTTGACCGTTTACAACCGTCTCAACATCACAATGTTTGTTTTCGCCGGCAGGAATCCTGCCAAGGAAGAGATCTGATGGCTGCAATACCGCTTCTCGAAGAACTGGCCGGCGGCCCGTCCTCGCAGATCATTTCGCAGCTGGCCGGCTTCGAATCGCGCGATGCGGCCAAGCAGATTGAGGAAACCCTGGGAAGCCGCGGCGTGCCGCGCAAATTGTCCGTCTATTCCGCTTCCGCCGGATTCGATCTTTCGGAGGAGCTGGAACACCTCGCCTACCGGACCATCGAACCGAACGTCTTCTTCAATCCGCGTTTCCTGGCGCCTGCCATGCCCCGCCTCGATGACCGTCAGGTGCGCTTCATGGTCGTGCGCGACGAGAATGACGTGAAGAGCCGCCTGCGCTTCCTGATGCCCTATACGATCGAGCGTCCCGGCTTTACCTTTTCCGCATCGATCCTGCGGGCCTGGGCCACGCCGTTCGGGCCGCAGGGCACCCCGCTGATTGACCGCGACGATCCCGTCGGCGTCCTCAACGACCTCTTCGATATGCTCGCGCGCAAACATCTCAAGTTTCCGGAAGTTCTGGTGTTGCCCGATCTTCTCCTCAACCGTCCCGTCGCCCAGCTTTTCCGTTCGGTCGCGCTTGATCGCAACCTGCCCACGACCACCATTGGCACCGTGGAGCGGCCATTTCTGGAAAGCACGCAGGAGGGCGACGCCTATCTGCGCGAAGCGCTGGGAACACGGCACGCCAAGGAATACAGGCGGTTGTGGCGGCGTCTGGCGGAACAGGGCAAGCTGACCTATACGGTCAGCCGCACGGAAGACGATATCCGCGCGCGGCTCGAGGATTTCCTCGCGGTGGAAGCCAGCGGCTGGAAAGGCCAGCGCGGCTCGGCCATGGCGGTCGACCGGTTCCGCGCGGCATTCGCCCGCGAAGCCGTCAACAATCTCGCGGGCCGCGATCTCGCCCGCATCCACACGCTCGAGCTGGATGGCCGGACGATTGCCGTTCTGGTGGTCTTCGTCGAGGCCGGACAGGCATGGACCTGGAAAACGGCCTATGATGAAAACCTTGCCGCCTATTCGCCCGGCGTTCTCCTGATGATCGAGATGCTGAAGAACCACCTGGACGATCCGAACATCGATCGCACGGATTCCTGCGCCGTTCCCGATCATCCCGTTGCATCCCGCCTGTTTCAGGAGCGCGAAAGCATCGGTACGCTGGTGATCGGCCTGACCCCGGCATCGGATCGCGCGGCCCGCCAGGCCGCCTCGCAGATCCATCTCTACCGGCGCACCCAGAACATTGCCCGTATCGTCCGCGAACGGTTGCGTGGACTGACCGGCCGGAAATGATGCAGGCCTGCATAAGGCCTACACCTTTTCCTTCTTTTTCACGGGCGCAGGCTTTTCCGGCTCGACCGGTGCATCCGGCTTGGGCGCCAGAAGCTTGCGCAGGGAACCGATCTTGTCCTTGACCAGCGGACGGAAGCGCGTCGCGCGATAGGGCATGTCGGCCGCGCCATAGCCCTCTGGGCCATCGTCATTGCCGCGATGGATTTCCTCGACCTTGATGCCGACAAACTCGCCATCGACATAGTGCTTGTACATGCCGACCCAGCGCACCGTGTAAATCTGGCCTTTGCGGATCAGCTGATCGATGCTGACATTCTTGAATTTGTCATCAATGCAAACGACCTTCTGGCCAATATAAAAGTCATTCATCATCTCACCTTGGCATATCCGGTTTGGCAATTTGGCGCGTACCGCGTGCCTGCTTCAGGTCTTCTTTTGAACGGCAGCCCGCAAGACATCATTGATACGATCCTGCCATCCGGGCCCATCCGCCTGGAAATGCTCCAGCACGGCGCGATCGATCCGGATCGAAACGAGCTCCTTGGCATGGGGCACCGCCGATGTCTCACGCATAGGGAGAACAATTTTCTTGGCAACCGGCTTGAACAGTGCTTCGGCGGCTGCCATCGGGTTTACCGGCCGGCGCGGGGGATTGGCCATGTGAATTCTCCTCGTTTGTCCAATCACCACATCAGGCTGGAATCTCTGCCACAGTAAGGCAATCGCCGGAGAACGCAAAGACATCAATGGGTTCATCAAGGCCGCGGAGCGCATAGGAGCCCAGATTCTCCATGTTGCATTCGACCCCGGCCAAATCGACAAAGGCTTTCGACAGCAGAACCGGGCGTTTGACCTGCTTGGTCAGGCTTTCCAGGCGCGAGGCAATGTTCACGGCGGGTCCGATGACGGTAAAATCCAGCCGCTTGCGCGAGCCTATATTGCCGTACATGACATCCCCGACGTGAACGCCGATGCCGTAACCCAGCGGCTTGCGCCCTTCCCTGACATGGTCGGCATTCAACGCGGTCATGGCCGCCTGCGCCTCGGCGATGGCATGCAGCAGATCAGTACAGGCCTTCGGATTGCTCAGCGGGAAGATTGCCAGCAGGCCATCGCCCATGAATTTGAGGATTTCCCCGCCATATTTTTCGATGGGCTCCGACATCGCATCGAAATAGCCATTGAGCAATTCGATGACATTGTCGCGGGGCCAGGCGTCCGAGATCGCGGTGAAATCGCGCAGGTCGCAGATCAGGATCGCCGCGCCGACGGTCACGCCGCTGCCGCGGGTGGTGGCACCGGCAAGAATCTGCTCGCTGGCATGCGGCCCGACATAGGTTTCGAGCAGCGTGCGGGCGAAGCGGTTCTTGAGCCGGATCTCGCTGACCAGCGCCAGGGCGGGAAGCAGGTCCGCCAGAACAGCCATATGATCATCGCCGAAGCCGCCCGGCCGGTCCGTGGCGAAGGTCACCACATGCCGCTTGCCAAGGGTGTGCTCCAGCGGCCAGGCCACGTAGTCCGTCAGCCCCTCGGCGCGCAGTTCGCCCACCACCGAATATTCCTGCCCGGTGTCACCGGCCTGGTCAAAGTGCAACCGGACTTCATCGGCCCCCTCGGAAATGTCGTTGAGCGGGCTGTTCAGATATTCGGCAGTCTGCTCGGCCCCGTATTCGAATGTACGGATTTCCGCCTCGGCGGCACCGCGCCTCCACAGAATGCGGGCACCGCGCCATTGCGGGTGCTGTATCCTCAGATGCAGCGACATCCGGGCAACGGGCACGCCCGCATCCACGAGCCGTTCGCCCATCTCGACCAGGATATTGTCGATGAAGCGCTGATTGCGCGTCTCGATCATCAGCCAGTCGAGCAGTTCACTGCGTTGAGCCGGCCAGGTGCCGCCGCCCGTACCGGGCGAGGTCACCTTCAAATTCACCAAAGATTGCATTGCAATACCCCGTCATGATCACGTCTGCACACGATCTGGAATGACGGCGCCACGGCACGGCCGCCAGATCGGAACGCCAAGGCTTATGTGGTTGGTCCTTGCATCGATTATAAGGGGTTGCAAGCGCCGTGCATAGAACGCAAAAGCCTCCGCATTCCGACGGGGATGCGGAGGCTGGCACGCGCGACAGTTCAGGCTATTGATACGTTGCAGCCTCATCGATGAGGGCCGCGACCTCGACCGGCTTCGAGGCCAGCGATGCGTGGCTTGCCTTCAGCGTGATCACCTTCTTCGCCCCGAGACGGCCGGACATCCAAGCCTGATTGGCGGGATGGATCATGTGGTCGTCACTCGAAATCTGGTACCAGCTGTGCTTCGACTTCCATGCCGGATTGGTGATTTCATTGCCGAAGGTGCTGGCGAGCGGCGCCTTCTGGGTTACACCCATGACGAGGCCCTCATCCGCCGTCAGGTCCTGGCAGAAGCTTTCGTGGAATTTGTCCTGCTTTACCCAGAGATAGCCGTCGCTGTCGGGTGCGAGATTGGCGGCGCCGAGCGGCGGATTCTTCTGGGTGATCCCGCCCGGACTCTCACCGGCATCGGGCGCAAAGGCGGCGATATAGACCAGGCCCGCCACATTCGGATGGTTGCCGGCTTCCGTGATGACGGCCCCGCCATAGGAATGGCCCACCAACAGCACCGGGCCGCTTTCCTGCGCGATCATCTTGCGGGTGCGCTCGGCATCATCCGCCAGGGACGTCAATGGCAATTCAACAGCTTTCAGCGAGGTATGGCCAAGCCGCTTCAGTTCTACAATGACTTTGCTCCAGTGGGCGGCCCCACCCCAAAATCCATGCACGAGAATGATCGTCGGAGTCTGTGTCATCAGCGTTCTCCCTTGATTCAAAAAGCAATCAAAAATGGCACGCCGAGCCAAAGTTCAACGTCTGGTCGACGCCTCCAGAACTAACCATATTCCGCCGGGTGCAACAATTCCGGGACGCTTCACTTTGTATTTATGTCGATGAAGCGGCGGGGCGCGGACATGCCACGTCAGCGATTTCGGCTATGAGACTTATCGTCTGCTCCGGTCAATCTACAAAACCGGAGCAGCCGTATGCGCTATTTTTGAGGGATCAATACTGATAGGAGGAAATAGGCAATGGCCGCATGAAGAAATATGAGGCAGCCAGTCAAGATAACCACGGAAATCGCAAACCTTCTATGCGTACGACTACTTATGGTCTGCTATCGAAATTCGGTTGCCTGCCTCATTGGATTTTGGCAAACACCCCTTACTCGTGGGAAAGCAGATGCGCAGCTTATACTGGAGCAGAACGAGGCTTCCAGAAGTCCAACTCAAAAACGCGGTAAAAAAGTGGGACAAAAACCACTAAAAAAGACAGTAAAAGCCATGCGTGATTTTTGGGATGGTGCCCCCTGCCGGAATCGAACCAGCACTCCTCTCGGAACCTGATTTTGAGTCAGGCGCGTCTACCAATTCCGCCAAGGGGGCCGCAATGTGCACCGGCCGCGGGCGAACCACAGCCGTCAAAGCCAAATACAGGCAGACCCCACGCCGGTCAACACCATTCCAACGTTTTCTGGCGGGATAACATCTCTGTGTGTTGCGAAGGCTGACACCGCCCGCTACAGCCGATTTGCAGCCCGGAAAGCCCGGCCGCAGCATGCCAGATCGTCAACCGCACACAATTTCCATAGAAACGATTCCGTTTTTCCCGGGCATGGGGTAAGGATCGCCAGCTTTATCGAACCGACACCCACAGGAATCACGCCATGCTGCGCAGACTTTATGATTGGACAATGTCACTGGCCGCGCGCAAATCGGCTGAGGTCTGGCTGGCGTTCATTGCCTTTGTCGAAAGCTCGGTCTTCGTCGTTCCTGCCGACGTGCTCTATCTGCCCATGGCGCTGGCACGGCCTGAGCGCGCCTACCGCTACGCGCTTGTTGCCACGATCTTCTCGGTGCTGGGCGGTATCGCCGGATGGTTTCTCGGCCATTATGCCTATGAAGCCCTGGCCAAGCCCGTGCTCGAATTCTACGGCAAGCTCGACGCCTTCGAGCAGATGCGCGGCTCGACCAGCGCCGACATGATCCTCCTGCTGCTGATCACATCCGGCCTTGCCCATTTGCCGCCGATGAAGATCGTGACGATCCTGTCGGGCGCGGCCAATGTCAACATCTGGCTGTTCATCGTTTCCGCAGTGATCACGCGCGGCGCCCGCTTCTTCTTTCTCGCCTGGCTTTTGCGCCGTTACGGCGAGCCGATCCGCCATTTCATCGAAAAGCGCCTGGGCCTGATCGCGGCAGCGGCGGCGGCCGTGCTAATCCTGCTTTACGCCATACTGCACTATTACAGCTCCTGAACGATCCAATCTGAATGAGGATGTCAGACCCATCATGACGACGACCCGCTCTTCGCCGCATCTCAAGACAGCGGTTTTCCTGCTCCTTGCCATGATCGTCACCGTGGGCTCGGCGCTTGGCTTCCAGTATATCGGCGGCTATCTCCCCTGCAAATTGTGCCTTGAGCAGCGCTTTCCCTACTATGCGGGCATTCCGCTGATGGCACTCGCCGTGCTTGCGGCGGCCCTTCGCTGGCCTGCGGCCCTCACGCGCACGCTTCTGGCGCTCGGCGGCATCCTGATGCTGATCGGGCTGGGCCTTGCGGTGTTCCACTCCGGTGTCGAATGGAAGTTCTGGCCGGGACCGACCGATTGCACGGCGGTCAGCATGTCGATCACCACCAATGCCGGCAACCTCCTGAATGACATGAATGCGATCCATCCGCCCGCATGCGATACGGCGGCCCTGCGTGTGCTTGGCCTGTCCTTTGCCGGCTGGAATGCGATTGCCAGCCTGATCCTCGCGCTCATCGCCTTTCGCGGTGCAAAAAAGGCGGCCTGACGCCGCCTTTGCCGGATACAATGGAACTGGGGTCCTATGGCTCCAGTTCGACATCCCAGTAGAGATAATCCATCCAGCTTTCATGCAGATGGTTCGGCGGGAACAGCCGGCCATTATTGTGCAGGTCATGCACAGTCGGCGCAAAAGGCTTCTGCCGCGGCCACATCTTGGCCTTGTCCGGCATCAAGCCGCCCTTGCGCAGATTGCAGGGCGAACAGGCTGCAACGACATTTTCCCAGATCGTGGCACCGCCGGCGCAACGGGGCGTCACGTGATCGAAGGTCAGATCATCCTCCGACCCGCAATACTGGCATTCGAACCGGTCGCGCAGGAAAACATTGAATCGCGTAAAGGCAGGCGTGCGCGACGGCTTGATATAGGTTTTGAGGGAAACGACGCTCGGTACCCGCATTGCGAACGAGGGGGAGGAAACCTCATACTCGTATTCGGCAACGATATTCACACGGTCAAGGAAGACCGCCTTGATCGCGTCCTGCCAGGACCACAGCGACAAGGGATAATAACTGAGCGGACGGTAGTCCGCATTGAGTACCAGGGCCGGTAACCCGTCCGGCGAGACGGCTATTGTCAAGGAATCACCTCCCAGTCCAACCATCAGGCCCCATTATTGTAAGCTCGAGGTGACAGGAATGTGAAGCGCCATTGCATCGCAGGCTGCGAAAAACCCCGTTATTTCAACTTCATCCAACCGGTGTGCCATCCCGGCCACGGGTTGCGGCGTAATAAGCCCAGAAAAGCCGGGCCGCGACACCCCTCCACGGCGACCAGCGCTCCGCCAAAAGACGCAGGGATTTCGAATCAGGTTTCACTGATTCGGCATAGGCATGGGCATAGGCGTGCTGCAGGGCAACGTCGCCGGACGGGAAAACATCCGCATGCCCGGCCGCAAACAGGAGATAGACTTCCGCCGTCCACGGCCCGATGCCCTTCACATTGGTCATCACAGCCATGGCCTCGTCGATGGGGCGGTCGCACAGGTCGAACAGATCAAGCTCTCCGGCCATGATCGCCTCGCTGATCCGGGCCAGCGTCGCCTGCTTGGCGCGCGAAAGACCCGCCAAGCGCCAGGCCTCCTCCCCCGCCCTGATGTAGTTTTCCGGGGTCAGCGGATCGACATGCTGGATCAGCCGCTTCCAGATCGAATCGGCACTGGCCTTCGATACCTGCTGCGAGACGATGACCGAGGCAAGGCTCTCGAAACCCGGCGCCCGCCGCCGCAGCGGCAACGGCCCTGCCCGCTCGGCAATCGCCGCCAGTTCGGGGTGTGCCGCCAGGAGGGCCGTCAGCCCTTCCGCAACATCGTCAAGCGTGTCTATTCTGCGCATGGAACCGTTCACTTTTCATCTCGGAACAAACACCGTATCAATCGACAAGGTCCTCACGCAAGAATCCCAGTTCATGACTGTCCCGGTTTTCCGCTTTGCTCCCAGTCCCAATGGCCACCTGCATCTCGGCCATGCCTATTCCGCCCTGCTCAACCGGCAGATGGCGCAGGCGGCCGGCGGGCGGCTTCTGCTGCGCATGGAGGATATCGACCGCGAGCGCTGCACGCCCGAACTCGAAGCCGCCATGCAGGCGGATCTGCACTGGCTGGGACTTGACTGGGAAACGCCAGTGCGCCGCCAGTCGGAGCATTTCGGCGTCTACCGGGATGTGCTCGACCGCCTCATCCGCATGGACCTGGTATACCCCGCCTTCCTCAGCCGCGGCGACATCAAACGGGAAATGCAGAAAGCCACGGCCAAGGGGCTGGTATGGCCGCACGATCCGGACGGCGCGGCGCTTTATCCCGCAATCGAGCGAACGATTTCCAAACGGGAGCGCCAGCGGCGCATGGATGACGGGCAGCCGTTTTCATGGCGGCTCCACATGGACCGCGCGCTTGCGCACGTGGGGGAACCTTTATTCTGGCATGAAACGGCGGATGGCGGGTCCGATATCGCAGCCCGGCCGCAGGATTGGGGCGACGTCATCATCGCCCGCAAGGACATGCCGACCAGCTATCACCTCTCCGTCGTCATCGACGATGCGCTGCAGGGCGTCAGTCATGTGGTGCGCGGCAGGGATCTATTCCAGGCCACCGGCATCCACCGCCTGCTGCAGACCATCCTCGGACTGCAACCACCGATCTATCACCATCACAGGTTGATCCTCGATCACGACGGCCAGAAACTGTCCAAGAGCCGCAGGGATACCTCGCTGCGCTCCTTGCGCGCGGCAGGGGTGACGCGGGAAGACATCATCGGCCTGGCCGGATTGCCAGTGCGTGGTTCGACAAGCTCACCATGAGGGATGTGGTTTGGTTGCAATGCCAATCGCAATGGTTACAGAATATAACTGCCTGCAATCCACACCCTCCCTCATGGTGAGCTTGTCGAACCACGCACGAATGCGATCTTAAAACAACATCTGGCTGCAGGACCGGCGTTCGTATAAACCTGCATCACAACTCATCCCGTGATCCGGTCCCCATCATGCCCGTCCGTTATTTTCCCGCCCTGTTCGTCCTCCTGTGGGCCACCGGCTTCATCGGCGCCCGCTATGCCATGCCCTACATGGAGCCGTTCCTGTTCCTGACGATCCGGTTTGTTATTGCCGGTGCCATTCTCGGCACGTGGGTGGTGCTGGCCGGCAACCATTGGCCGAGCGGGCGCGGCGCCATGCACGCGATCATCGCCGGCTGCCTGATCCACGGCGTCTATCTCGGCGCCGTGTTCTGGGCGATCCACCGCGGCCTGCCCGCAGGCATGTCGGCGCTGGTGGTCGGGCTGCAGCCGCTGATCACGGCACTGATTGCCGGGGCCGTTCTCGGCGAGAAAATCCAGCCGCGTCATTGGGCCGGGCTGGCGGTCGGCTTTGTCGGCGTCGCCATGGTGCTCTGGCCTAAACTGTCGATTTCCGCCGATGGCATCACGCCGGCAACCGTCGGCGCGTCGATCCTTTCGGTGCTGGCCATCAGTGCCGGAACCGTTTGGCAGAAACGCTTTGTCGGCACCATCGACCTGAAGGCGGGCACGACGCTGCAATATCTCGGCGCGGCCGTGCTCACCGGCATCTTTTCGCTGCTGTTCGAAACCCACGCGGTGATCTGGGCCGCGCCTCTCGGCTTCGCGCTGTTCTGGCTGGTCTTCGTGCTGTCGATCGGCGCGGTGCTGCTGCTGATGGTCCTGATCAATCAGGGCGCCGTGTCGAAGGTCGCTTCGCTGTTCTATCTGGTACCCGGCGTGACCGCCCTGATGGCCTATGTGCTTTTCGGCGAAACACTGACGCTGTTCCAGCTGTGCGGCATGGTGGTTGCAACCCTCGGCGTCGCACTGTCGACGGGTCAGAAGCGCTTGGCGACCCTGCCCTCGCGATAGTGGATGATGGCGGCATTGACCTCGGCGCCGATGATGAAAATCGCGGCGATGATATAGAGGAAGACGATTGCCGCCATGATCGAGGCCAGCCCCGCATAGGTCGACACGTAGGATGCGAACGTCTCGAGATAGCTCGCGAAAATCGATGCGCCGACGATCCACGCCAGCAGGGTCACGAGGATGCCCGGCAGGATATCGATGAGCTTGCGCCGCCCCGCCGGCAGCCACAGATGCGCCACCAGCAGCCCGACGATCAGCACGGCGGAAGCAATGCAGTAACGCCAGAAGCCGATGGTGCCGGACAGAACGTCAAGCTCGGGAACCCATTTGCTGGCGATGCGCACCGCCAGCGGCGCCAGCACCAGGAGAAAGCTGATGGCCATGATGCCGACGGTGGCCACGATCACATAGCCCAAGCTTTGCAGGCGGCAATAGATGATCGAGCGTGTATCGACCACCCGGTAGGCGCGGTTGAGTGCGATGCGCAGCGCTTCGATGCCGTTGGAGGCAAAATAGGCGGCTGCGATCACGCTGATGGTCAGAAGCCCGCCGCGCTGGACGTTGAGAACATTGCGCACCTCCTGCGCAATCGGCCGGGCGATCACCTCGGGCCAGGTGTCGAACACCACATGCACCGCCGTATCGGTAAAGGCGCTGGCGCCGAGAAAGCTGGCAAGCGAGGTGGCGAAAATCAGAAACGGAAACAGCGCCAGAATACCCGACAGCGCCACGTGGCTTGCCAGAGCCCAGCCGTCATCCGTGCTGAAATGCCTCAATGTGTCGAAGGTCACCCGCCGGAGAAAAACATATACTCTACGCATTGAAAATGGTTTGTCCCTTTAGTGCGGGTCCGGCCCCTCGTGACATTGCAAGGCGCGGGCGAATATGTGAAGTCTTTTTTTGATTTTACCATTCGGTTTGCAGCAATCGGAAAAGAATGACCAGTTCCAGAACGATTTTGATCACAGGATGTTCCAGCGGCATCGGCGCCCATTGTGCCCGCGCCCTCAAGGCGGATGGCTGGCAGGTCTTTGCAACGGCGCGGCGAAACGAGGATATCGCAGCGCTTCAAGCCGACGGCCTTTCAGCCCATTATCTCGATTATCGCGAACCGGATTCCATCCGGGCGCTCGTTGACGATGTGCTCGCCGCGACCGGCGGCACACTCGATGCGCTTTACAACAATGGCGCCTATGCGTTGCCGGGCGCCGTGGAAGACCTGCCCATCGAAGGCTTGCGCGAACAGTTCGATGCCAATTTCTTCGGCTGGCATGAGCTGACCCGGCACATCGTCCCGGTGATGCGCCGTCAGGGCCATGGGCGAATCGTGCATTGCTCGTCGATTCTCGGGCTCGTGCCGATGAAGTGGCGCGGGGCCTATGTCGCGTCGAAATTCGCGCTGGAAGGCCTGATGCTGGTCCAGCGCATGGAACTTGAAGGCTCCGGCATCCATGTCTCCCTGATCGAGCCGGGACCGATTGCCTCGCGCTTCACCTACAATGCGCTGCAGCAGATCGAGAAATACATCGATGTCGAGAACTCTGTGCATCGCGCGGATTATCAGAAGCAGATTGCCCGCCTGTCGCAGGGCGGCACCAAGTCCCGCTCCAAGCTTGGCCCGGAAGCGGTCTACGCCGTGCTGAAGGACGCGCTGGAAAATCCGCGTCCCAAACCGCATTATCTCGTCACGCGCCCCGCGAAATTTGCGGTTCTTGCCCGCAGATTTCTGTCGTCGCGTGCGCTATACCGCATGCTTGCCGGCCAGTCCTGAAAGCGCTCCGGCCTGAAAAGGAAAAACCATGGATATCATCTTCAAGTTTCTGGCAGTCGTTGCCATTGCCGCCGTCACCGTCGTGCTTCTGATCGGTCTGCGCAACATGATGAAGGGCGGCGATGCCAACTTTTCCAACAAGATGATGCAGCTGCGCATTTTCCTGCAGCTGGTGGCGATCATTCTCATCGTCGGCGCGATTTACTTCCACCGCGCCGCCAGCTGACCGCGGGACAGGCCATGGTCAAGCTCAACAGGATCTACACCAGGACCGGCGATGACGGCACCACCGGGCTCGGCAGCGGCGAGCGCCGCCTGAAGCACGACCTGCGCGTCGAAGCCTATGGCACGGTCGATGAAGCCAATGCCTGCGTGGGGCTGGCGCGGCTGCATACGGCGGAGCAGTTTCCGGAAATCGACGCCATGCTCGCCCGCATCCAGAACGATCTGTTCGATCTCGGCGCCGATCTGGCTACACCCGATACCGGGGAAAAGCTCGCATACGAACCGTTGCGCATTATCGACACCCAGGTCGCGCGCATCGAGGCGGATATCGATCTGTTGAATGAAAAGCTGGCACCGCTGCGCTCCTTCGTCCTGCCGGGCGGATCGGCGGCCTCCGCTGCCTTGCATCTGGCGCGCACGGTGGCAAGGCGTGCCGAACGGCACATGGTGGCGCTGGCGCAAAGGCCTGATGAGGCCGTCACACCAGCCGCGCTCAAATACATCAACCGCGTTTCCGATTTTCTCTTCGTCGCCGCACGAGCCGTCAATGACAATGGCGCGAAGGACGTGTTATGGGTGCCCGGTAAGAACCGCTGAACGGGGGAACGGCGCCGATGTTCATTCCACTCTACGACGCCAACAGCCTCAAATACATCAAACTGCAATATGTCACCCTGGCGCTGATTGCCCTCAATGTCATCATCTTCGGCCTGACGAGCCTCGCCGGGGCAGATTCAAAGACCGCGTCCATCGGCTTTGGCTATATCCCGTCGGTGGCGCACCATATGACGGTGCTGCCGCCGCGATATGATTTCGTGCCGCCCGCTTTCACCTATGTCACCTATGCCTTCCTCCATGCCGATATCTTCCACTTGGGCGGCAACATGCTGTTCCTCTGGGTCTTCGGCGACAATGTCGAGGATGCCATGGGCCATATCAGGTTCCTGATTTTCTACCTGCTCTGCGCTGCCGCCGGCGCTTTCCTGCACGGTACGCTCGACCCGTCTTCCGAGGGGCCGCTGATCGGGGCATCGGCCGCCATCGCCGGCGTGATCACCGCCTATCTGATGCTGCATCCGCGTGTGCGGGTCTGGGTGCTGGCTTTCGGCCGGATACCCCTGCGCATCCCCGCGCTCTATCCGCTCGTCCTCTGGATCGGGCTCCAGTTCGTGATGCTCGTCACCCATGGCGAAGACCGCATTTCCTGGTCCGGCCATGTCGGCGGCATCATTGCCGGCGCCCTGCTCCTCATCCCGTTCAAACGCCGCAGCGTGCCGCTGTTTGACCGGGCGATTGTCTCGCCGCGCGCCGTTATCGTCGACAAGCAGCCGCCGCAAACGCCACCCGAACCGCCTTCACCCCGGTGGGGCCGTTGATCCCGCAAGTTTCAATCGTTTAAGCCCCAATAACAGCAAACTGGATGATTGACCTTTACGTTAGTCATATTTACGGTCCCGCACGATCCTGACACAGCCGCGGTCCGATTCTGACATTTGCACCCCTTTGATACAGGCCATTCAAGCAAATGTCAGAATCAAAGGACCACGGCCAAATGTATGCTTGTAGTGGAACGTGTGAATTTGACATTCGCATCTCTCGCGTGATGTCCAATGGGATGCGAATGTCAAATTCGTTCCACTAATGTGTCGTTTTTTTCACCTCAATGTCGGCATCCGGCAAGCGGGTGCCATTGCCCGGCAGTTAAATCTGTCTGCAGTTCTTATGAGAGGGAGTCCCCATGAAAGTCCTCGTACCGGTAAAGCGGGTAGTCGATTACAATGTGAAGATCAGGGTTAAGGGCGACGGTTCGGGCGTTGAGCTTGCCAACGTGAAGATGTCGATGAACCCGTTCGACGAAATCGCGGTCGAGGAAGCGCTGCGCCTGAAAGAGGCCGGCAAGGTCGAGGAAGTGGTCGTTGTCTCCATCGGACCTGCACAGGCGCAGGAAACCATCCGCACCGCGCTTGCCATGGGTGCCGACCGCGGCATTCTGGTCAAGGTCGACGACATCGTCGAGCCGCTTGCCGTTGCCAAGATCCTCAAGGGCATTGTCGAAGCCGAACAGCCGCAGCTGGTCATTCTCGGCAAGCAGGCCATCGACGACGATGCCAACCAGACCGGCCAGATGCTGTCCGCTTTGCTAGGCTGGAGCCAGGGCACCTTCGCCTCCAAGGTCGAACTCGGCAGCGATACCGCCAAGGTTACCCGCGAAGTCGACGGCGGCCTGCAGACCATCGAAATCAAGCTGCCGGCTATCGTCACGACGGACCTGCGCCTCAACCAGCCGCGCTATGCTTCGCTGCCGAACATCATGAAGGCGAAGAAGAAGCCGCTGGATGAAAAGACCGCGGCCGATTACGGCGTCGACACCAAGCCGCGCCTCAAGGTGCTGAAGACCGAAGAGCCGGGCGGCCGCAAGGCAGGCGTCAAGGTCAAGGACGTTGCCGAGCTCCTCAGCAAGCTGAAGAACGAAGCCGGCGTTCTCTAAGGATCAGGAAAGGAATTTACCATGGCTATTCTTCTTTTTGCCGAACACGACAACGAGACCCTTTCCGACCAGACCGCCAAGGCATTGACTGCGGCGCTCGCCATCGGTTCCGACGTGCATGTCCTGGTTGCCGGCAAGGGCGCCAAGGGCGTTGCCGATCAGGCCGCCAAGCTTGCCGGTGTCAAGAAGGTCCTGCTGGCCGACAGCGACGATCTGGCCAACCGCCTGGCGGAAGCCACCGCGGCGCTGATCGTTTCGATCGCCGGCAATTATGACACGATCATTGCTGCCGCAACCACCAACGGCAAGAACATCCTGCCGCGCGTTGCCGCCCTGCTCGACGTCATGCAGATCTCGGACGTCATCGAGGTCATCGCGCCCGATACGTTCAAGCGTCCGATCTATGCGGGCAATGCCCTGCAGACCGTCCAGGCGACCGATGCCAAGCGCGTCATCACCGTGCGCACCGCCACCTTTGCGGCCGCCGGCGAAGGCGGTTCGGCTCCGGTCGAGACTGTTGCGGCTGCCGCCAATCCGGGCCTGTCCACCTTCATCGAAGCCAAGCTTTCCGGCGGCGACCGTCCGGAACTGACCTCGGCCAGGATCATCATCTCCGGCGGCCGTGCCCTCGGCTCCAACGAGAAGTTCAAGGAAGTCATCCTGCCCGTGGCCGACAAGCTCGGCGCGGCCGTCGGTGCCTCGCGCGCCGCCGTCGATGCCGGTTACGCCCCGAACGACTGGCAGGTCGGCCAGACGGGCAAGGTGGTTGCGCCTGATCTCTACATCGCCGTCGGCATTTCGGGCGCGATCCAGCATCTGGCCGGCATGAAGGACTCCAAGGTCATCGTTGCCATCAACAAGGACGAGGAAGCACCGATTTTCCAGGTCGCCGATTACGGCCTGGTCGGCGATCTTTTCGTCATTCTGCCGGAACTCGAAAAAGCGCTTTGAATTTCATCGCAAGATTGAAATGAATCTGCATGGCCGGGGTAGACGAACGCTACCCCGGCCATTTAGTTTGGTGCTACAAAGAAAAGAAACGGATGGAAACATGGCTGGCTCGATCAAAACTGTAGGCATTGTTGGCGCGGGACAAATGGGCGGAGGAATCGCTCACGTCTGTGCACTGGCCGGATATGATGTTTTGATCCATGACCAGTCCGCCGACCAGCTGGAAAAGGCCATCGCCACCGTCAACGGCAACATGGCCCGGCAGGTTTCCCACGGCAAGCTCGAGGAAGCCGAGCGCGTCAAGGGCATGTCGCGCATCCGTCCGGCCCTGCGCATTGAAGACCTCGCCGGTGTCGATCTGGCCATCGAGGCCGCGACAGAGGATGAGACGGTCAAGCGCAAGATTTTTGCCCAGCTCTGCCCCAACCTCAATCCGGAAGCGATCCTCGCAACCAACACCTCCTCCATTTCGATCACGCGGCTTGCCGCCACCACGGACCGGCCGGAGCGCTTCATCGGCATCCACTTCATGAATCCCGTTCCGGTGATGAAGCTGGTCGAACTGATTCGCGGCATTGCCACGGAAAACGTCACGTTCGAGATCGCGCGCGAATTCGTTACCAGCCTCGACAAGACGCTGACGGTCTCCGAAGATTTCCCGGCCTTCATCGTCAACCGCATCCTGCTGCCGATGATCAACGAAGCCATCTACGTGCTCTACGAGGGCGTGGGCTCGGTCGAAGCCATCGATACGGCGATGAAACTGGGCGCCAATCACCCGATGGGCCCGTTGCAGCTTGCCGATTTCATCGGCCTCGACACCTGCCTGTCGATCATGCAGGTGCTGCATGACGGCCTCGCAGATTCGAAATACCGCCCCTGCCCGCTGCTGGTCAAATATGTCGAAGCCGGCTGGCTGGGGCGCAAGGCCGGGCGCGGCTTCTACGACTATCGCGGCGAGAACCCCGTTCCGACCCGCTAAGGGCGCCAAGCGCCGTTCAATCCGGCGGCCGCGGATTATTTATTTTATTCAAACCCTTGCATTGACCCCTGCCGCTCCCCAATTCAGGCAGAATTGCAGCACCGGGCCCCTCTGGCGAGAGTTACCGGCTCTCTCGTGATGTCGGAGCTGTAATCTGGAACCGATGCCGGCGGATCATTTTTCACATGGAGCTTCTGTTTGTTGATGCCATGGGCAAGCCCCTATGGATGTGGCTTGGCTTTTTTGCCCTTGTTCTTGTGCTTCTCGTCCTCGACCTGGGCGTTCTCAACCGAAAAAATCACGATATAGGCATGCGCCAGAGCCTTTTGCTCTCGGCGTTCTACATCAGTCTCGGCGTCGCCTTCGGCGGCTTCATCTGGTGGGAGCTGGGCAGCGAGTCCGGCATGCAGTACCTCACCGGCTTCGTCGTCGAGAAGAGCCTGGCGATGGACAATATTTTCGTCATCGCCATGATTTTCGGCTATTTCGCCATTCCCAAGCAATATCAGCACCGCGTGCTCGTCTACGGCATTCTCGGCGTTGTCATCCTTCGCGGCATCATGATCGCGGCGGGTGCGGCTATTGTCGAACAATATGAGTGGGTTCTCTATCTCTTTGCCGCGTTCCTGATCATCACCGGCATCCGCATGCTCATGGCCGGCGACGACGAGTTCGATGTCTCGGCCAATCCGGTCTTCAAGTTCATGCGCAAGCGTTTCCGCGTCACCGACGAGCTGCACGGGCAGAAATTCATGATCCGGCGCACCGACCCGCATACGGGCAAGTCGAAGACATGGATTACCCCGCTGCTCCTGGCACTCGTCATGGTGGAACTGGCGGACGTGATCTTCGCGGTGGATTCCATCCCTGCGATTTTTGCCATCACCACCGATCCCTATATTGTCTTCACCTCGAACATCTTTGCGATCCTTGGCCTGCGTGCGCTGTATTTCGCCCTTGCAAGCCTTATCCATCGCTTCGTCTATCTGAAATATGCACTGTCTCTCGTGCTGGTATTCATTGGCGGAAAGATTTTCGTGGCTGACGCATTGGGGCTGGCAAAGATACCGCCGATGTGGTCACTCTCGATCACGCTCGGCATCCTTGCCGCCGGCATTTTCAGTTCGCTCTGGAAGACACGCAACGACGTGCCGGAACCCGAATTAACGATAGATGCAAAACCTGCCTCGACACCCTCTATCGCCGAGACAACGACGAAAGCATAATTGCATCGATGGAGAAGATGAATGAACGCTGACGGAAAACCGTATCATTGGGACCCCTTGGGTGACCCTGCGGAACGGCGTCTGTCCAGCATTCTGGTCAAGATCGGTGAAACAGACGCGGACAGGGTTTCGTTTGACGATATCCTGTCCGCACTTTCCGAACGCAGCTTCGGCGCGCTGCTGATCCTCTTTGCCGCACTCAATCTGGTGCCGCTGCCGCCGGGGTCTTCGACGATCTTCGGCATTCCCCTGATCCTTCTTTCGCTGCAGATGCTGATCGGCCTGGAAAATCCGTGGTTCCCGGCCTTCCTGCGGAAGAAATCCCTGCGCACGGAAACCTATCGCCGTTTTGTCGGCAAGCTTGAACCGCTGCTCATCCGTTTCGAACGGCTGGCCCGCCCGCGCTACTGGCTGCTGCCGCAGGTCGTCATGGAGCGGATCGTCAGCCTTGCAGCGCTGGTCATGGCGCTCATCGTTGTGCTGCCTGTTCCGCTCATCAATCAGTTGCCGGCGCTCAGCATCATCCTGCTCAGCATTGGCCTCGGTGAACAGGATGGCGCATGGCTTGGCACCGGCTTTCTGGTGGCGGCGCTCGCCATCGGCTTTGCCATCGGCCTGGCTGCCTCCGTCGGCCTGGCCGCCCTCCACATCTTCGGTTGAGCATGAACGAGCAGAAAACCATCGCCATCTATGTCGACGCCGACGCCTGTCCGGTGAAAGCCGAGATTTACCGCGTTGCCGAGCGCTACGGCGTCAAGGTCTACGTTGTTTCCAATTCCCTCATGACCATTCCGCGCGATCCGATGATCGAACGCGTTATCGTCAGTGACGGTTTCGATGCGGCCGATGACTGGATCGCCGAACGGGTATCGCGCGGCGATGTGGTGGTGACCGCCGACATTCCGCTGGCCAGCCGTTGTGTGAAGGCCGGGGCCGACGCCATCTCGCCGACCGGCCGCGCTTTCACCGAGGCCTCCATCGGCAACACGCTGGCTACGCGCAACCTGATGGACGAACTGCGCTCGGCCGGCCAGATCACCGGCGGCCCGCGGCCGTTTTCGCCCAAGGACCGCTCCAGCTTTCTCTCCGCGCTGGATCTGGCCATCGTCCGCCTGAAACGGGCCGGATTTGCTGTCTGAGGTTTCTGGCATCAGTAATATGCGTGGTTCGACAGGCTCACCATGAGGGATGTGGTCTGACTGCAAGGCCAATTGCAAATGTTGCAGAATATGGCTCCCTGCAATCCTCCACATCCCTCATGGTGAGCTTGTCGAACCACCACCCACAACGAATTTGCACGGCTCCCCTGCATCGGCTCCCCATGCCCTGCCATTGACGAAATGAGCGATAACCTCTACGAGAGCGCAACAAAGCTATATGCGTGCCGCTCGTGCCCCAACATATGCCGAGCCGAAAACACCAGCCCAAACACGTACTTGAAAGTTCATTAATGACTATTTTCGATTCTATCGCCCCGGCGCTGTCCGGTGCATTGGCAGCCCGTGGTTACGAGACCCTGACGCCGGTGCAGACAGCTGTGCTTGCTCCGGAAGCGGACGGTGCGGACCTTCTCGTCTCCGCCCAGACCGGTTCCGGCAAGACCGTCGCGTTCGGCATTGCCATCGCACCGACGCTGCTCGAAGGCGAAGACCGCTTCACCTCCATCGGCGCACCCTATGCGCTGGTGATTGCCCCGACCCGCGAGCTTGCCCTGCAGGTGCGCCGCGAGCTGGAATGGCTCTACGAGAAGACCGGCGCCCGCATCGCATCCTGTGTCGGCGGCATGGACATGACCAAGGAACGCCGCGCATTGCAGGGCGGCGCCCATATCGTTGTCGGCACGCCCGGCCGTCTGCGCGACCACATCACCCGCGGCTCGCTCGACATGACCGAGCTGCGCGCCGTGGTGCTCGACGAAGCCGATGAAATGCTCGACCTCGGTTTTCGCGAAGACCTCGAATTCATCCTTGGCGAAGCGCCGAAGGAACGCCGCACGCTGATGTTCTCGGCCACGGTGCCGAAACCGATTGCCCAGCTGGCAAAACAGTTCCAGAACGATGCACTGCGCATCACCGCGACCAGCGAAAAGTCCCAGCACAGCGATATTGAATATCACATCATGCCGGTGGCACCGCGTGAGCGCGAAAATGCGATCATCAATGCGCTGCTGTTTTACGATGCCCAGAACACTATCGTGTTCGGTGCGACGCGCGAAGCGGTCAAGCATCTGACCAGCCGCCTGTCCAATCGCGGCTTTTCCGTTGTTTCGCTCTCCGGCGAACTCAGCCAGGCCGAGCGCACCAATGCGCTGCAGGCCATGCGCGACGGCCGTGCCCGCGTTTGCGTGGCCACCGACGTGGCCGCACGCGGCATCGACCTGCCCAATCTCGATCTCGTCATCCATGCCGACCTGCCGACCAACCCGGACACGCTGCTGCACCGCAGTGGCCGTACCGGCCGTGCGGGCCGCAAGGGCATCTGCGTGCTGATCGTGCCGGCCTCGCGCCGCCGTTCGACCGAACGGCTGCTGCAGATGGCAAAGCTCAGCACCACGATGGTGCCGCCGCCGGATGCCGCTGCCATCAACAAGCGCAATCATGACCGCATCCTCAACGATCCGTCGCTGACCGAAGTCATGACCGACGAGGAAGGCGAATACGTCCGCGAGCTTCTCGGCCTGCATTCCGCCGAGCAGATTGCCGCCGCCTATCTGCGCCAGCAGATGGCCGCGCGTCCTGCACCCGAGGAACTGTCAAACACACCAGCCCACGTTCTCGAGCCGATCCGCAAGGGCAGCTATGATGACCGGCCCGGCCGTGGCGACCGGGGTGACCGCCCCGAGCGCGCGCCGCGTTCGGACCGTTTCGAACAGTTCGAGAGCGGTGCCTGGTTCTCGCTCAGCGTCGGCCGCAAGCAGCGCGCCGAGCCGCGCTGGCTGCTGCCGCTGATCTGCAAGGCCGGCGACATTACCAAGACCGACGTCGGTTCGATCAAGATTCTCGAGACCGAAACCCGCTTCGAGATCACGGCGAGCAAGGCCGACGCGTTTCTTGCCCGCATCAAGCAGTACGGCACCGGCGAAAAGGGTGTGAACATCACCCGCAGCGAGGGCGCAGGATCCTCTTCCCCGCGCAGCGATTTCAAGCCGAAGAAAAGCTTTGGCGAAAAGCGCGAATGGGATGACCGCAAGCCGCCCCGCGCCCGCGATGACCACCCGCGTGACGACAAGCCGAAAGCCGACTGGGCAGCCAAGCCCGCCAAGGCCAAGCCGGAAGGCTGGACCGCGGAAAAGCCCGAAAAGGTGAAGAAGCCCAAGGAGCGCAAGCCCGGCGATCCCTCCGGCTTCGACAAGTACAAGGCCAAGAAGGCCCGCAAGGCCGCTGCCGGTCAGCCGGAATAATCAGATCTTCGGATTGAATGAACAATGAACCCGCCGCGGATGAAAATCCCGGCGGGTTTTTTTGCAGGAACATTGTGCGTGGTTCGACAGGCTCACCATGAGGGAGGCTGCATTCTGCAGAGCACTGGATACCCTCATGGTGAGCCTGTCGAACCACGCACCGCAGCTCTGCCCCACCTTCTCAACAGCCAGACGCGACTGCGGGCGTGGCAACGCCCCGCCGCATTTCAAGCAATCACTGCGCCGCTATGGCCGCATCGATCAGACGCACGGCGTCATCGCTTTCCCACGGCGCCGGACCGTTCATGGCGGCAATCTGGCAGCCCTCCTTGTCGACGATCATCGTCACCGGCAGGCCGAACGCCAGGTTCTTGCGCTTGAGCTCATTGAACACGCCCATGGTCGGATCGCGGTAGAGCGCCAGCGATTTCACGCCGATATCCGCCAGGAAACCTTTCGGCTTCTGGTCATCGCCCGTATCGATATTGATCGTCACGACCTGAAAATTGTCGCCGCCCTTCTTGGTCTGCAGCGCATCGAGCGCCGGCATCTCTTCGCGGCAGGGCGCACACCAGGTGGCCCAGAGATTGACCAGGACCGTCTTGCCCTTGAAATCCGCCAGCCGCATCGGCTTGCCGTCGGGGCCGGTGAAGGAAAGTGCGGACATGGATTGCGGCTTCTCAGCCCCGCGCATGGCGGCGACGGCGCCCGTGGCGGCGGCATCGATCTTCCTCGCCGTATCGGTCTTGGCGGTGCATTGATCGGTCGTGTTTGTTCCGGCAACAATATTGCCAGAAGGCCGCTCCATCACGTATACCCCAACCGCACCGGCGACTATGCCTGCGAGCGCGGCAAGAACAATAATTTTCCTGCTGCCGCCTGAAGTGGTTTTCTGTGTTTCGTTGCCGTTGTCCATATCTTACACTTTCCGTCTATCCACCCCGGTTTACCCAAGGCTTACAATGTCCGACAAGAAAAACAGCAACGAAATGTGGGGAGGCCGTTTCGCCTCAGGTCCGGCCGCCATCATGGAAGAAATCAACGCTTCCATCGGGTTTGACCAGAAACTCTATGCCCAGGACATTCGCGGTTCACTTGCCCATGCAGCCATGCTTGCGAAAACCGGCATAATCGCGGCGGACGACCACGACAAGATCGCAAAGGGCCTGAACACGATATTGTCAGAGATCGAAAGCGGAAAGTTCGTTTTCTCACGCAAACTTGAAGACATTCACATGAATGTCGAGTCGCGTCTTGCCGAACTGATCGGCGCACCGGCCGGCCGCCTGCACACGGCGCGGTCGCGCAATGATCAGGTTGCCGTCGATTTCCGCCTGTGGGTCAAGGAAGAATTCCAGCGCACGGCAACCGCACTGAAAAAGCTGATCGAGGCCTTCCTGAAGCGCGCCGAGGAACATGCGGCAACCCTCATGCCCGGCTTTACCCATCTGCAGACCGCGCAGCCCGTCACCTTCGGCCATCACTGCATGGCCTATGTGGAAATGTTCGGCCGCGATCTCAGCCGGGTGAAGGACGCGATCGAGCGCATGGATGAATCGCCGCTCGGCGCCGCCGCGCTGGCGGGAACCGGCTTCCCCATCGACCGGCACATGACGGCGAAGGAACTCGGCTTCCGCGAACCCACGCGCAACTCGCTCGACAGCGTCTCTGACCGCGACTACGCGCTGGAATTCCTGTCGATGGCCGCCATTACCGCCACGCATCTCTCCCGGCTGGCCGAGGAAATCGTCATCTGGTCGACGCCACAGTTCGGCTTCGTGCGCCTGTCCGATTCCTTCTCCACCGGCTCGTCGATCATGCCGCAGAAGAAGAACCCCGATGCCGCCGAGTTGGTGCGCGCCAAGACCGGCCGCATCACCGGCTCGCTCGTCGGCCTGCTGACCGTCATGAAGGGCCTGCCGCTGACCTATTCCAAGGACATGCAGGAAGACAAGGAAGCCGTGTTCGATGCGGCCGAAACCCTTGAGCTCGCTCTAGCCGCCATGACCGGCATGGTCGGCGACATGACGATCAACACCGCGGCCATGAAAAAGGCCGCCGGTTCCGGCTATTCCACTGCCACCGACCTGGCGGACTGGCTTGTGCGCGAGCTTGGCCTGCCCTTCCGCGAGGCCCACCACGTGACGGGCCGCGCCGTCGCGCTGGCGGAAGAGAAGAAGAGCGAACTCGGCAAGCTGACGCTGGATGACCTCAAGGGCATTCACCCCGGCATCACCGAGGCCGTGTTCGGCTACCTTACCGTGGACAAATCCGTGCGCAGCCGCAAATCCTATGGCGGCACGGCGCCGGAACAGGTGCGCAAGCAGATCAGGTTCTGGCAAAAACGCATCACGAAATCGTAAGTCCGACGATGGGGGATGCAAAGCGTTCCTCCATGCGTTAGACAGGACAACATACTTTCGGACGACAGGATCTAAATCGATGACAAGCCGTTCTTACCTCACGACAATTCTGATGGCGGTTGCAATCGTCAGCGCGGTGTCGGCCTGCGGCCGCAAGGGCCCGCTCGAATTGCCGCCCGCATCGGTGACCGCTCCGGCACCGGGCGAGCCGAAACCGGCCAGACCGCCCGTTCAAGACAAGCGCTTTTTCCTCGACTCCATCATCTAGGCAGATTTTTCGTGAATCATTTCGATTACAAGGACGGCGTTCTCCATGCCGAGGACGTCAGCATTCCCGATATCGCCAGCGCGGTCGGCACCCCCTTCTACTGCTATTCGACGGCCACCATCGAACGGCACTACAAGGTCTTTGCCGCGGCCTTTGCCGAAATGGATGCGCTAGTCTGCTACGCCTTGAAAGCCAATTCCAATCAGGCTGTCCTGAAGACCCTGGCGCGTCTCGGCTCCGGTGCCGACGTGGTATCGGAAGGTGAGATGCGCCGTGCCCTGGCCGCGGGAATTCCCGCAAGCAAGATCGTCTTTTCCGGCGTGGGCAAGAAGCCGGGCGAAATGGACTTTGCGCTGGCAGCGGGCATTCATTGCTTCAACGTTGAATCCGAGCCGGAGCTGGAACTCCTGTCCAGCCGCGCCGTGGCGGCGGGCAAGATTGCGCCGGTGTCCTTGCGCATCAATCCCGATGTCGATGCCAAGACCCACAAGAAGATTTCCACGGGCAAGTCCGAGAACAAGTTCGGCATTCCGCTGGCCAAGGCACGATCCGTCTACGCCCATGCGGCGCGGCTGCCCGGCCTGAAGGTGTCCGGCATCGACATGCATATCGGCAGCCAGATCACCGATCTGGAGCCGTTTGACGATGCCTTCGCCCTGCTTGCCCAGCTCGTCGGCGACCTCAAGGCCGACGGCCACGATATCAAGCATGTCGATCTCGGCGGCGGCCTCGGCATTCCCTATCACTTCGACAACAATCCGCCGCCCCTGCCCGACGCCTATGCGGCCATCGTCGCCCGGCATATCAAGCCACTCGGGCTCAAGACCATTTTCGAGCCGGGCCGCCTGATCGTCGGCAATGCCGGAATCCTGGTCAGCGAAGTGATCTTCGTCAAGGAAGGCGACGCGCGCAATTTCATCATCGTCGACGCGGCGATGAATGACCTCATCCGCCCGACGCTCTATGACGCGTTCCACACGATCCGTCCGGTCAAGGAGCCATCAGCGTCGCATCCGCGCATTCGCGGCGACGTCGTCGGCCCGGTCTGCGAAACCGGCGACTATCTCGGTCTTGACCGCGACCTGCCGCGTCCGGCCCCCGGCGACCTGATCGCCATCGGCACGGCCGGTGCCTATGGCGCGGTTCAGTCGGGAACCTACAACACCCGCCTGCTGGTGCCGGAAGTGCTTGTCAGCGGCGACCGCTTCCATGTGGTGCGCCCGCGGACGACCTATGAGGAACTCATCGGTCTCGATTCCATACCGGACTGGCTCTGAAACCAGCCGGCACACAGAACGGTGAACGGCTTTTTGCGCCAAGGCCTCGCCTTTGCCACGATGAGTGGTATTCTTGACCAGCGTCAATGCGGTCATGATGGAATCGCAGGGTGACGAGATGGAGCAGGGATGACCGGTCAACACCCCGATGGGCGGGACGCTGAAAGGGTCAGGTTCGATATTTTCAAGAGTATCGATCGGCTCCGCTTGTCCGCGTGGCTGACCCTGGCCTTCGAGCGGTTATGGCCGCGGGTCCTGCCGCTGCTGCTTGTCGCTGCACTGTTCGTGATCGTCGCCTGGTTCGGCCTGTTCCGCATGATGCCGGATCTCGTCCGTCTCGGTCTGCTGACACTGTTTGTTCTGTCGCTTCCGGTGTGCCTCTATACCCTTTTGAGATTCCGCCTGCCCGAGCATGTCGATGTCAGTCGCCGCATCGAAGACGTCAACACGCTCGATCACCAGCCGATTGCCGTCCAGTCGGAAATCTTGGCGACCAGCACGGACGATCCCTTTGCCCAGGCCCTGTGGGACGAGCACCGCAAGCGCATGGCCGAACGCATCAGAGGCCTGAAAACCGGCCTGCCCCGGACAAACATCCCGGAAATCGACCCCTGGGGCCTGCGGGCCGTGGTCGGGCTGCTTCTCGTCATCGCCTTCGCCTTTTCCGGCAGTCCGCTCGGCGGACGTCTCGGCGATGCATTCCAGAGTCACGGCAGCAGCAATGCGCTGCCGCCCCGCATCGACGCCTGGGTCACCCCGCCGCGCTATACGGGCCGCCCGCCGGTTTTCCTCACCTCGGCGGCCAATGACCAGGAAAAACAGTTCACCGTCCCGCAGAACAGCACGTTGACCATCCGCATCATCGGCGGCAACGGAACCGAACGGGTGACGCAGACCCTGCCGGACGGCAAGCCCGCCGACATTCCGGTCAAGCAGGACGCGAAGACGGCCGAGGCCGCCCCGGCAAAAGACCAGCCGCGCAATTTCGAGCTGACCCTCGATACCAACGCCACAGTCGGACTGATCAACAACGGCACCGTGCATTCCGAATGGGCGTTTGCCGTGTTGCCGGACCAGCCGCCCACCATCCGCTTCACCAGGGAACCATCGAGCGCCGTCAATGGCACGATGGAACTGACCTATGAAATCAGGGACGATTACGGTGCGGCCAGCGCGCAGGCGAAGGTCGAGCAGATCCAGCCGACGGCAAAGGATGCAAGGCCGCTGTTCGAGGCCCCGGAAATCCCCCTCAGCCTGCCGAAGCGCGGCGCGGACGGCGGCGAGACCAAAACGACACGGGACCTGACCGAACATGTCTGGGCCGGGTCGGAAATCCGCATGACGCTTATTGCGGTTGACGATGCCGGGCAGGAAGGCCGGAGCGAGACCAAGACCCTTGTCATGCCGGAACGTCCCTTTGCCAATCCACTGGCGCGCGCGGTGGTGGAACAGCGGCGCATGCTGGCGCTGAACGCCAATGCCAAGCCGGATGTGCTGAACATGCTGGATGCCATTACCCTGTGGCCGGAGGAGACCATCCGGAATCCCGCCCATTATCTGGGTCTGCGCAGCATCCGTTCCCGGCTGAACCTTGCCAGGAGCGATGACCAGCTGCGCGATGTCGTCGCCTATATGTGGCAGGTGGCGCGCGGCATCGAAGACGGCGCTCTGTCCGACGCCGAGCGCAGCCTGCGCGAAGCCCAGGAGGCGCTGCGGCAGGCGATCGAGCAGAACGCCAGCCCCGAAGAAATCGACAAGCGCATGGCCGACCTGCGCAAGGCCATGAACAAATATATGCGCGAGCTTGCCCAGCAGGCCCAGCGCAATCCCAACATGGCGCAGGCGCCCGATCCCAATGCCCGCGAATTGCGGCAGGAGGATATCGACCGCATCCTCAAGCAGATCGAGGAACTGGCCAAGCAGGGCTCGAAGGAGCAGGCCCAGCAGTTGCTCTCGCAGCTCAACGACATGCTGAACAATCTGCAGATGCGCCAGGCCCAGGGCAAGAACGGCCAGGGCGACCAGATGAAACAGCAGATGGACAAGCTCGGCGACCTGATGCGGCGCCAGCAGAAAATGATGAACGAGACCCACAGGCTGGAACAACAGCGCCAGAATGGCATGATGCAGGACAATGGCCAGTTCGGCGGCCAGATGGGACAGGACGGCCAGCAGGGCCAGATGTCAGAGGAAGATGTCGCCAAGGCGCTGAAGGGCCTGCAGGACGGCCAGGGCAAGCTGCAATCCGACCTGCAGCAGCTGATGGACGATCTGAACGGCCAGGGCGTTACGCCCAACAAGGATTTCGGCGACGCCGGAAAATCCATGGGAGATGCCCGGAAATCCCTCGGGGAGGCTGATGGCGGACAAGCGCTCGACCAGCAGAGCAATGCGCTGGATTCCCTGCGCAAGGGCGGACAGGACATGATGAAGCAGATGCAGGCCATGGGCCGGGCAGGCAAGCCGGGCGGTCCGCAGCAGAGTGACCGCGACCCCTTGGGACGGCCGTCCAAATCCAACAACGGCACCGATTTCGGGCCGGACCGGAACATGCTGCCCGGGCAGGCCGATATCCAGCGCGCCCGGCAAATCCTCGATGCCATCCGCGAGCGGCTCGGCAATGCGCTGAGCCCGCAGATGGAAAAGGATTATCTGGAACGCCTGCTGAAATTCAACTGAGGCTAGTGGTCCGATTCTGACATTCGCATGCTGCGCGTGATGTGAAATGGGATGCGAATGTCAAATTCGTTCCACTAGAGCCTCAGTCCCGGACGACACCGACATAGGGCAGCTGCCGGAAGGAATGCCCGACATCCATGCCATAGCCGACGACGAAATAGTCGGGGCATTCGAAGCCCTTGAAATCCGCTTCGATATCGGTTTTCCGCTTCACGCTCTTGTCCAGCAATACGGCGATGGAGACGCTGCGCGCGCCGCGCTCCAGCATCAGTTCGCGGGTGAATTTCAGCGTCCTGCCCGATTCCAGGATATCGTCGATCAACAGCACGTCGCGGCCGTGCACATCGCTGTCGATGTCGCGCAGCAGCCGCACTTCCTTGCTCTCGGTGCCCTTGCCATAGCTGGACACGGTGATGAACTCGACATCAGGCTCGGCGCCCGCATCGTGCATGGCGCGGATCAGGTCCGCCGCGAAGATGAACGATCCCTTGAGGATCGAGATCACCAGCAGGTTGTCAAACCGTTTTGCCACAATGTCCTGTGCCAGTTCCAGATTGCGCGTGGCGATCTCCTGCGCACTGAACAGAACATCGATATTCTTCTCGCCAACTTTCGGCATGCAACTCTTCCTGATTTTCCGATAAGCAAGGCTCCTGGAGCCTTTCCTGTTTGAAAGGCTCTATAGCCCGATATCGGCCGGAAAAGCAAAACCTCAGCGTTTTCCCGACCGGTCAATCGGCGCCGGTCAACGGATCGCGTTGCCTGCGGGTGCAGACACGCTCGTGCCCGGCATGTGGGGCCCGGCGGCATGCCGCTGGCTGAAAAGCACATGCCCGCCGCAGATCCAGAACGTCGACGCCGCAACCAGGAGCACCAGCAGCCAATAGGCGAAGCCGGGCATGCGCGCCTGCGCCTCCTGCGACTTTTGGAGAATTGTCATGCGCTGGTTTACGGGGAAGTGTGCGTCCAGGCTTTGCCGGGAGGAAGGGGGTGACATGGATTCATAGATTGCGTCTTCCGCCCCGCCCTTGTCGAAGTGGAGCGCGGGGACAATATGCGAAATTGTTTCGCCGCTCATCGTTTTAAACCGTGCAATCACGTGTTTTCCGGTCGTTCTGCCATGTTGCAGTCATGATCCTCCGAATCATTGTGGCAGCCTATCGCCCAATAATTAATGTTTCGCCGAACGGATGCAGCGATTGATGGGTGGTCAAATCCGTCCGCGCTGAATAAAACACGCGTGGACAAGAAACTTGGAAAGTCAGCTTGATTCGTTTTGAGAATGTCGGTTTGCGATACGGGATGGGCCCGGAGGTTCTGCGTGACGTCAGCCTCCATATTTCACCCCGCTCGTTTCAGTTTTTGACCGGCCCGTCGGGCGCGGGCAAGACATCGCTGCTGCGCCTGCTGTTCATGACACTGAAGCCGACGCGCGGTCTCATCACCGTCTTCGGCAAGGACATCGCGACCATCTCCTCCAAGGAAATGCCGCTCCTGCGCCGCCGTATCGGCGTGGTGTTCCAGGATTTCCGGCTGCTCGATCACATGACGACCTACCAGAATGTCGCCCTGCCGCTGCGGGTGCGCGGCAAGGAGGAAGCTACCTATCGCGCGGAAGTCGAGGAATTGCTGCACTGGGTTGGCCTGGGCGAACGCATGCACGTGCTGCCGCCGGTGCTGTCAGGCGGCGAGAAGCAGCGCGCCGCAATTGCCCGCGCCCTGATCGACCAGCCGGAAATCCTGCTGGCCGACGAGCCGACCGGCAATGTCGATCCGCCCCTTGCCCGGCGCTTGCTGCGCCTGTTCGGCGAGCTGAACCGTTCCGGTACCGCCGTGGTCATCGCCACCCACGATCTTACCCTGATGGATCAGGTCAATGCGCGCCGCATGATTCTCGATCAGGGGAGGCTCGACATCTATGATTGACGCCGCCCGCCTCAGGGAGCTGGCCGCGGATCTGACCGGTCGCGCCATCCAGCTTGTGCGCGGCAAGAACAGCCAGGCGCCCATCGTGCCCGCCGGCAATGTCGTCGGCCATGCCCTGATGATCGTGATCGCCATCATGACGTTCCTCGCCTGCCTGACCATCGGGGCGGTCAGTCTCGTCCAGTCGACCGCGGCGACATGGCAGAGCCAGATTTCGACCGAAGCCACCATCCAGATCCGTCCGGTCGAGGGCCAGGACATGGAAGCACTGCTCGTTCAGGCCGGCAAGCTTGCACAGGGCTTTTCCGGGGTCAAATCCACCCGCGTCATCGACCGGGCGGCCACGGCCCGGCTGCTGGAGCCATGGCTCGGCACCGGGCTCAACATCGATGATTTGCCCGTTCCGCGGCTGGTCGTGGTTACGCTCGACGAGGCCTCCCCGCCGGATTTCGCCTTGCTGCGCAGCGAACTCGTAAAGAACATCCCGGGTGCCAGTTTCGACGATCACCGCACCTGGGTCGACCGGCTCGTGTCCATGGCACGTTCCACCGTGCTGATCGGCATGACGGTGCTCGGGCTGGTCATCGCCGCTACGGTTCTCACGGTGATTTTTGCCACGCGCGGCGCCATGGCCGGTAATGGTCACATCATCGAAGTGCTGCATTTTATCGGCGCGGAACAGAAATTCGTCGCCCGGCAGTTCGAGCGGCACTTTTTCTGGACCGCCCTGAAAGGCGCATTGTGCGGCGGCGCGCTGGCCATCCTGATCTTTCTGCTCATCGGCTGGTGGTCGTCCCGCAATCTGGCAACGCCGGAAGCCGATCAGGCCACAGCCCTGTTCGGCAATTTTTCCATCGGGTCAGGCGGCTACACCGGCGTCGTGCTGATCATTCTCGCAGTCAGTGTTTTGACCATGATTACAACACGAATGACAGTCATAGCGCATTTACGCCAGGTCGACGGGCGCGCAGGCGACAGTCACGATACCTGAGCAATTTCGATTCAATTTGACGACGTAAAATTCATGGGAGGTTTGCCGGCAAGGCTTATACACTCCCGGTGGCACGACTCTCGAACAAGGCAACGCGTGATCAGAAAATGGACGGCACGGACGACAGCAACATCCAACCGCCGGCAGGCGCCGAAGCCCGCCCGCGCGGACTTGCGTCTGCATTGCGCAAGCGTGTTGCCCGCCCGTTCTTCCTGCTCGGCGTTCTGGCGCTCGGCCTGTTCCTCGGCGGGTTCATTGTCTTCAGCGATCATGTCAGCACCATGCAGACGCCAGAACTGGTTGAACCGGCTGATGGCATCGTCGTTCTGACGGGCGGCTATTCGCGCATTGAAGGCGCACTTGACCTGCTCAAGAACAAACGTGGCAAACGGCTTTTCATCAGCGGGGTCCATCCTTCGACCAAGCGCGGCGAGCTGCAGCGGGTAACGCGCGGCGATGCCACGCTGTTTGAATGCTGTGTCGACATCGACCGCTCGGCGCTCGACACGATCGGCAATGCCTCCGAGAGCATCAAGTGGGCCAAGGCCAACCATTACACGCGCATCATTGTCGTCACCAACAATTACCACATGCCCCGGACACTGGTGGAGCTGCGGCGCGCCTCGCAGGAGATCGAGTTCATCCCCTACCCCATCGTCAACAGCGATCTGCGCAATGGCGACTGGCTGGCCCGCGGCCAGGTGGTGCGCGTGCTTGTCGTCGAATATGTGAAATATCTCGGCGCTGTCATACGCTCGGCGCTGCCCGACAGCCTTTCGGCGGGGACACAAACCTTCGTCCGATGGATCAGGGGCGGCTGATTGGGAGTTCACGGCGCGCGCAAGTTGGTATAACGAAGGCCTGACCAACCGCCATGACCGGGACCCCGATGACGATCCTCCGATCAATTGTCTTCAATATCGCCTTCTATCTCAACCTGATCATCCAGATGATCATCTTCACGCCCTATTACTTCCTCAGCTCCCGCAGGAATGCCTGGAGCGTGCCGAAGAACTGGGCAAGGTCCAACCATTGGTTGCAGAAGGTTCTGGCCGGCACGGATCACGTGATCGAGGGTATCGAGAACATTCCCGATGGTCCCTACATCTGCGCGCCCAAACATCAATCGTTCTGGGATGCTTATGCCTTCCTGCCGCAGATCGCCGATCCCGTCTATATTCTCAAGCGCGAGCTGATGTGGATTCCCTTGTTCGGCTGGTACATCCTCAAGATGAAGATGGTGCCGATCGACCGGGGCAAACGCTCGGTCGCCATGAAGACGGCGATCCGGGGGGCGAGGGACGCCGTTGCCCAGGGCCGCCAGCTGATGATCTATCCGGAAGGCACCCGCACCGCACCGGGTGCGCCGCCTGCCTACAAATACGGCGTGGCGCATATCTATACCGAGCTCGGCGTACCGGTTCTGCCGATCGCGCATGTTGCCGGACTGTACTGGCCGCGCCGCAAGTTCCGCCGCTATCCCGGTACGATCCGCTGCCGCATCCTGCCGCCGATCCAGCCGGGCCTCGACGCCGAGAGCTTCCTGAAAAAATTGCAGGAGGTGACGGAAGCCGCATGCGATGAACTGCTGATCGAGGCGGCCCGCTCGGAAAACCCGCCGCCCCTGCCGCCAACGGCAGTGCAGCGGCTGAAGGAGCTCGGAGTAACGGTCTAAGATTTCCGGGGGTCCGCAACACCGATGGTGAGCTTGTCGAACCACGCACGGCAGCTGCTGCAACTGGTAAAATTACAACCTGATCCCTAGCCGGGATTGCGGTCGATGGCGGCGACCAGGGTTTCGAACCAGTGGTCGCGGATATTCATCTTGCGCATGTGCTCCAGCGTATTGTGCACGTAATCCTCATTGCGGCCGGACTGACCAACCGAGCCGCGCACGGTGGCGGCGGCCTGTTCAACCGTCAGCGCCCCCGCATACTGCACATGCCTGCGGTCGACCACATAGGTCAGCGCCTCGACCCTGCGGCCATCCCTGAGACGGACGGCCAGCCGCTTTTCCAGATAGACATTGGTGACCAGTTCCCGCTCGCGCAGATAGGCGACAACCTCGTCTTCAAGCTCGCCGGGAACCCGGAAGGCCAGGCCGAGGCAGGAACCGCCATGATCGAGACCGAGCACAAGCCCCGGCCGTTCCGGCGTGCCGCGATGCACGTAGGAACGCACGCACAGCGCCCGCCGATAGCCGTGCAGGCGCGCATGCATGGTTTCAACATGTGCAAAGCCTGGCTTCCACATCAGAGAACCGTAGCCAAAGACCCAAAAATCGCCCATATCCGTCCTGATAGCTGTACTTCATTGCGAAGCTTCTTCCCTGACCGATAGCGAGACCCGGACCATGACGTCAAGCACTGCCGACAAACCTTACAATGCCGGACGGCGTATCCGTTTCCTGGCCGCCGGTATCGTCCTCGTCGGCCTGCTCTATACGGGCGGGTGGTACTACGTGGCCAACATGCTGGAAACGCGGGTTGCCGCCAATATTGCCGGGCTGCAGGCCAAGGGCATCAACGCCGCGTGCGATAATGCGGCGGCCAGCGGCTATCCGTTCCGCCTCGGCCTCAACTGCTCCAAGGTGTCATGGGTCGACCAGGCGAAAAATGTTTCCATCAGTGCCGGTGCCTTCCGCTCCGCCGCGCAGATCTATGCACCGTTCCACATCGTCAGCGAAATCGACGGCCCGGCTGCCGTCAGCGCTCCCGGCATGCCGCCGCTGGACCTGAACTGGGACAATTTGAAATCCAGCGTGCGGCTGGACAAGCCCATTCCGCAACGCCTGTCGGTGCAGGGCCGCAATATCGTCGTCACCCAGCACAACCCGTCCGGTGCCGGCACACCGTTTGCCACCCTGAAGGACGGCCAGCTGCATTTCCGCGCCATGGAGCCGGTCATGGATATCGCCCTGTCGTTCAGCAGCCTGAAGGTTGCCGACAACACGGTCTACGACAAGCCGCTGCCCGAACTGACCGGCGCCGCCGATATCCAGATGGCAAACGGCTTTGCCCTGATCGGCAAGACGGAACGTGATCTGAGCATCCTGCGCGGACAGTCCGGCCTGTTGCGCAACGTGGACCTGGCCCTGCCCGACGGCAGCGGCATCGCCATATCGGGGCCCTTCTCCGTGGCGGACGACGGACGTATCAGCGGCGACTTCAAGATCACCCTGCGCAACCCGGAAAGCGTTGCCAATACGGCAAAGAGCATCTTCCCCGGTCAGGACAAGATCATTTCATCCGTGCTGCAGGCCATGGCCTTCGTGCCGAAGGACGCAAGCGGCGCGCCGACACTTCCCGTCTCGGTCAAGAACGGCAAGATGTCGGTCGGCTTCATCAGCATCGGCCGCCTGCCCTCGCTGTGAGGGCAAGTACAGCCGGGTACAGTGCTGTCAGGCGCTCTTGGCACCCGCCTTCTGGCGCCCGAAATCGGGTGCATCCACTTCCTGGCCCGCATCGATGATCCCGCGCCGGACGGCACGGGTGCGGGTGAAGAGATCGAACAGCGCATCGCCGTCGCCCCAGCGGATTGACCGCTGCAGCGAGGCGAGATCCTCGGAAAACCGCGCCAGCATTTCAAGGATCGCATCCTTGTTGTGCAGGCACACGTCACGCCACATGGTCGGGTCCGACGCGGCAAGGCGGGTGAAATCGCGAAAACCGGAGGCGGAGTATTTGATCACTTCCGAATTGGTCACTTCTTCCAGGTCGCTCGCCGTGCCGACAATGTTGTAGGCGATGATGTGCGGCAGGTGCGAGACGATGGCCAGCACCCGGTCATGATGCACCGGATCCATCGTATCGAGCCGCGAGCCGCAGGCTTCCCAGAATTTCGTCAGCCGGTCGAGGGCAACCGGATCGGTGCCATCAAGCGGTGTCAGGATGCACCAGCGGTTGGCAAAGAGCTCGGCAAACCCCGCATCGGGTCCGGAATATTCCGTACCGGCGAGCGGGTGGCCGGGGATGAAATGCACATGCGCCGGCAGTTCCGGCTGCATCTGCGCGATGACCGATCCCTTGGTCGAACCGACATCGGTGACGATGGCACCAGCTTTCAGCGATCCGGCAATGTGCCTGGCAACGTCACCGGACGAGCCCACGGGCACGGAAATGATGACCAGATCGGCGTTTTTGACCGCTTCCGCACTGTCGAGGACATAGCTGTCGCCCAGGTCAAGCGCTTCGGCGCGCTGCAGCGTGCTTTCGCTGCGGGTCGAGATGACGATGTGATCTGCCAGGCCCTCGCGTTTGATGACGCGCGCCAGCGACGAACCGATCAGGCCAATGCCGATCAGCGCAATGGTATCGAAATGGATTTTGGACATTGTTTACTTCAAGAATTCGGAGAGTGCAGCGACTACGCCGCGATTGGCTTCCTCGGATCCAATGGTAAGGCGCAACGCGTTGGGGAATCCGTAGCCCGCAACACGGCGCAAAATATAGCCCCTGCTGGTCAGATGGGCGTCTGCCTTGTCGGCCGATTTCGCCGCATCGTCCGGGAAATGCACGAGCAGGAAATTGCCGACCGACGGCGTGACACGCAGGCCCAGCCCCGACAGTTGTTCGGTCAGCCATGGCAGCCATGTATCGTTGAAGGCAACAGCCTTGTCGACATGCGCACGGTCGCGGACAGCGGCAGCACCGGCCGCAATGGCGGCGGAGTTCAGGTTGAACGGCCCGCGGATGCGGTTGACCGCGTCGATGACATGCGCCGGCGCGAACATCCAGCCGATCCGCAGGGCGGCAAGGCCGTGGATTTTCGAGAAGGTGCGGGTCATCACGACGTTCTCGAACGTCGAGACGAGCTCGATACCCGCTTCGTAATCGTTGCGGCGCACATATTCCGCATAGGCTGCGTCGAGAACAAGCAGGACGTTCTTCGGCAGGCCCGCATGCAGGCGGCGCACTTCCTCGAAGGGAATGTAGGTGCCGGTTGGATTGTTCGGGTTGGCCAGGAACACGATCTTGGTCTGCGGCGTGACAGCGGCGAGAATGGCATCGACCTCCGCCTGCTCATTCTTTTCCCTGGCCACGACGGGCGTCGCACCGGCCGCCATGATGTAGATCTTGTACACCATGAAACCGTGCTCGGTGTAGATCGCCTCGTCGCCGGGCGAGAGGTAAGTCTGGCACAACAGGCCGAGCAGTTCGTCCGAGCCGTTGCCGCACAGCAGGTTGTCGGCGTTCAGCCCATGCACGTCGGCAATCGCCTGCTTGAGCTGGGTGGCCTGGCCGTCGGGATAGATTTCAAGGCGTGCGGATGCGGCGTGATAGGCCTCGGTCGCATGCTTGCTCGCGCCCAGAGGGGTTTCATTCGAAGAGAGCTTGTAGACCTTGGCAACGCCGGGGGCCGATTCCTTGCCGGGGACGTAGGCGGCAATGTCGAGAACACCGGGTTTTGGTGTGGGGCGCGTGTCTTTCAATGTCGTTGTCATGATTCACAAGATCCGTAACATCGTTGAAATCGATGGTCATCGCAGGCAATGGCTCAAGCCACGGGGCATAGCCGCCAACAGGCGCGATGTCGAGCCAAACTTGCGGCGCCAAGTCCGGAAAATCAAAGAAACCATTGACTTTGCCGGTTGCGCGACCATAGCTACCGCCCACAAAGCTAAAATCGCGCGAAAATGACGAAATTCAGCAACCCGTCCGCCAGTCCCGATCAGAGAAGCCAGGAAGCGACAAATCCCCACAGCCCCGTGGTGGAGTTTGGCGCCGACAAGCCGTTGCATCTCGACAGCGGCGTCGTGCTTTCCCCGTTCCGCATCGCCTATCAGAGCTACGGCACGCTCAATGCCGACAAGTCCAACGCCATCCTGATCTGCCATGCGCTGACCGGCGACCAGCACGTTGCCAACGTGCATCCCGTGACCGGCAAGAACGGCTGGTGGGAAACCCTCGTTGGCCCGGGCAAGCCCATCGATACGGACCGCTTCTTCGTTCTGTGCTCCAATGTGCTCGGCGGCTGCCTCGGTTCGACCGGCCCGGCTTCGATCAATCCCGAAACCGGCAAGCCCTACGCGCTCGACCTGTCGATCATCACCATTGCCGACATGGTGCGGGCGCAGGCCATGCTGGTCGATCATTTCGGCATCAAACAGCTTTTTGCCGTGGTCGGCGGCTCCATGGGCGGCATGCAGGTTCTGGAATGGGCATCGAGCCATTCCGACCGGGTTTTTGCCGCCGTCGCCATTGCCACGGGCGCGCGCCACTCCTCGCAGAATATCGCCTTCCATGAAGTGGGCCGTCAGGCCGTCATGGCGGACCCGGAGTGGCGGGAAGGCCGTTATCTGGAAGAAGGCACCATTCCGCGCAAAGGCCTCTCTGTGGCCCGCATGGCCGCGCACATCACCTATCTCTCGGAAACCGCCCTGCACCGCAAATTCGGACGCAACCTGCAGGACCGGCAGAACGTGACCTTCGGTTTCGACGCGGATTTCCAGATCGAAAGCTACCTGCGCCATCAGGGCATGTCGTTCGTCGAGCGCTTCGACCCCAACTCCTACCTCTACATGACCCGCGCCATGGACTATTTCGACCTGGCGGCGGAGCATGAGGGACGGCTGGCCGATGCCTTCGCCGGATCGAAGACGCGGTTCTGCATTGTCTCCTTCACCAGCGACTGGCTGTTCCCGACCAGCGAAAGCCGCACCGTTGCCCATGCGCTGAATGCCGCCGGTGCCTCCGTCTCCTTTGTCGAGATCGAGACCGACCGCGGTCATGATGCCTTCCTGCTCGACGAGCCGGAAATGTTCTCGGCCATCAACGGCTTCATCCGCTCCGCGGCGCGTGCCAGGGGTCTCCTGCAGCCATGAGCGTGAACACCACTTCGCGCGTCGACTTCGACGTCATCGCCTCGCTGGTCAATCCCGGCGCGCGGGTGCTCGACGTCGGCTGCGGCGACGGCGAACTGCTCGAACTCCTGCAGAACACCAAGAATGTCGATGGACGCGGCGTCGAGCTGTCGCAGAAGGGCGTCAACGAATCCGTGGCGCGCGGTCTCTCGGTCATCCAGGGCGATGCGGACAGCGACCTGAAATATTATCCCGATGCGGGTTTTGACTATGTGATCCTGTCGCAGACATTGCAGGCCACGCGCAATCCGAAGAATGTCCTGACCGAACTCTTGCGCATCGGCGAGAAGGCCATCGTCTCCTTCCCGAATTTCGGCCATTGGCGCATGCGCGCCTCGCTGCTCGTCAACGGCCGCATGCCGGTGACGGAAGAGCTGCCCTACAGCTGGTACGACACGCCCAACATCCATTTCTGCACCATCAACGACTTCGTCGACATGACGAGGGAAATCGGCGCGCAGGTGGAAACGGCCGTGGCGCTCAATGCCTTCGGCCAGAGAATCGGCTTCAACATGCCCTGGGGTTTCTGGAACCTCTTCGGCCAGCAGGCGGTATTCCTGCTGCGGCGCTAACACTCAATTCTCGTCCGGGCCGTCCCGCCGCATCGCCGTGCCCTGCGGCGAGAGCACCGGCACGAACACGCGCCTTGAAGCACGCTTGGCCACCGGCAGGCCCTGATAGATGCGTTTTTGCGCTTCCACGATGAGGACGCCGGAGAACACCGGCCAGAAACGCCGTCCGACCCGTTCGAACAGACTGGAAGGGCGCATGATCCAGCGCCGCGACGATGGCGGGAAGAACAGCGCTTCGGCCCACGGACCCGGCGTGAAATTGGTTTCCCGCAGCAGGCGGATCAACTGCCCCCGGCTATAGGGCCGTCCGCTGCCGAAAGGCGTGTGTTCAAAACGCGCCCAGATACCGCGCCGGTTGGGAACGACGATGACGAGCCGCCCGTTCGGGGCTAGCGCCCGCCACATTTCCTTGAGTGTCTCGCGCGGGTCTTCCGCGTGTTCCAGGGCGTGTACCATCAGAATGCGGTCCACCGCCGAATCCGGCAGCGGCAGGTCTTCCTCGAACACCAGCGCC